>OFMG01000122.1_pt1 | contig 114732 bp, 97 predicted proteins | sample 1541751 | NCBI WGS metagenome assembly OFMG01 (sample SAMN04209232, study PRJEB22552) | human gut metagenome | biome: gut; material: feces | host: Homo sapiens | place: USA: Oklahoma
CGTCCGGGGCTTCTCCCCCTGCCGCCATATTTTATTTCAAAATAGACATCTGTTGTTTGGCGCATATGGCTACGGACATGAAAAAACAGACGGCATGCAATGATACCGTCTGTTATTCTTTCATGTGCCTCCTTTCAAGGCGGACATGTTCCGTACTTTTGCCCGTTCTCCTTCCAGAGGTAAACCTCCTTGTCAGAGACGGACATCACTGTTCTTTTTTCCACCTCAAACACCTGCCGGCAGAATGCCTTGGTACAAAAGGATGTTTTCAGTTCCGCCAGTATTTTCACGAGTCTGTCATAAGCGCACATATCCCAGAGATAGTCATACATTCCGCCAAGCGGAACCCGTTTAATCAATCCCATGCATGTTGCCTTCTTCACGCATTTATCAAAAAGGCGCGAACCGATCTCCATACTCTCCATATGATATCGTTTACTACGCAAAGTATCATATCCCTTCTCCCGCAGACGTGTGCGGTCCGCCATGTACATCATGAATATGACCTCTTCCGGTGGAAATGCTCCCACCAGTCCGCTGAAGCATTTCAGAAACGGTATCACCACCACTTTTTTTTCATTATCTTCTTTCATGGCGCGCTATTTCCCGGAAACGTCCGTTTGTGAATTTCCCGCTTCATCATCCCTTATTGCGGGATTGACATAGAAGTGGCATATTTTGCCATTTCGCATCGGTTTATACACGGAGTAACCCAGTTTCTTGGCATAACGTCCCACGGAAACCCGGTTGGCGAACTTGCCGGTATGTTCCGTCAGGTGTGCCGCCATCTCCTCGACGGTCATTCTGCTTTTTAATTCCATATCATTGCTTTTATTTGGTTTCATGGTAAGGATAGCCATGACTGGTGCAAATTGTTTTCAATTGATATGAATTAATAAGAGACGGCCATGAAATCGGCGCGGAGGAATTAACGGGTTATATTTTAGCCTCATTCACGGAGCCGTCTCCCGACTATATCTCCATCAGCCGGCAGATCTCCCGTATCGTACCGGCATTCCGTTCGTCCAGCCACTCCCTGGGCACGTTCCAGGAGAGCGATTTGCTGAATTTCAGGTTCTCCTTTGTGATGGTGTGATATGACAGTCTTCCTTCCGTAGGTTTGAGTCCGATAGAGTGCAGCCCGCATAAGCCGTCCCGGAAAAATGTACATCTTCCGGCTTCCTGCCTGGCCTGTACCATTGGTACAATGCCCGGAGTTTTTCCATATAACAATCCCACAGCCCATCCGGTGGGTGTCAGCCTCTCCTTATATCCGGCTTTCAGTAGCCGCAGGATATCTTCCGGCGTACCAAGGCACAGGGTGTGGCATTGCTGCCTGCATAGCGGACAGCGGCATTCCACCAGACGCCTTCCTGTCTTGCGGATTATTCGCTGTAATGCTGTCTCCATCGTTATGCGCCCGGTAAATGGTATTCCGGATTCTTTTTCCGCCATAACTCTATGATACATTCACGGCCGGCCTGCGTCCAACGTTTTGTCGAACCGAAGGTATATACCTTTCCCCGGCTGTTCTCCCATGTGTAGGGGACATCACATTGCCATGCCCGGCAGGAGGGGAAGACCACCCACTGCCGTTTTTCGTACTTGCAGATTCCTTCCTCGGCAAGAAACTGATGCAGCTGTCGCGGGGAAATACCGAGCTCGTCGGCGATACGTGTGCTCTTGAACCAGTCCCTGTTCTCGATGAACTCCTCGTAGAAGACAATTTTGGGCATGGAGTCGTGCACCACTTTCCGTAGTTCCCGGATCAGTTCCTTTGCTGCCTCCATATCTTGCGGCATGGGACAATCCAGGCAAGGCATATTGGGGGGTGCCGACTTCGGATATTCACGAATGGCAGTCGTCGGGCGTTTCATGGACAGCTTTTCGATAGCTTCACCACACCATTCCGCCAGGGACAGGTCTTCCGGTGCGACCCACCGAGCCAACGGTATGATAAGGGGGGATTCCAGCCAGGTCGCCCCATGTCCACGTCCACGCGTGGTGAAGATTTGCGACTCATACTTTCCGGTACGTCCGTTACCCGCCATCTCCCTGCGGAGCATATCTGTAGAGGCAATGCGGAGCCACTCGGATGGAATCTTCCCGAAATGCATCGTGATCTGTGTGGCGTTGACCATCAACTTGTCACCGACGCGCCGGAATGTGACAGGAAACCCTTCCATGAAATGAAGGATTATGTCATTCTGGACCGCGGAGTGCAGATCATCAGACTCCAGTTCCAGAAGTTGGTTGCCCCATGCCTCCAGCTCGTCGAGCATGTCGCGGGGTATAATAGTCTCCTTGCGCACCGTCCGCAAAAGCCTACGCATATCGATGGGTCGGAAACTCCACTGCTCCCGTCCGTTCTTCCGGAAACTGATCCTCAATGCCGTCGGGCAGATACGGGCGATGGCCCCGTCTTCAAGCAACTCGCTCCGTTTAAGTATGTTACATACGTCCATGGCACAGATGTGCAGATGGCCGCTGTGGTTTCGGGAAACCCGTATGTTCCAGTCCCGAAACGGAATGTTCCTATTCTCTCTCATAATCATTTCCTCCTTTCTTTTTGTTGTCAGATTTACGTTTATTCTCAAGCAAGGCCCGCTTGTGGGCCATTTTGCGCACCGGATAGTATGTACGTTTCTCACCGCAAAGGGCATCATAATCCTTCAGCATCAGCGTGCCAAGGTCGGACAGTTCGATCTCGACATCCGGATGCAGATGTCTGAAATAGAGCCCGCCGCTGCATACGTACTTGCCCGTGCAACAAAATGAAATGGCTTGCAAGTTGCCTTTTGTCAGTTCCGCCGCACTATGTAGCGAGCGCGTAATGGCGACAAGAACCTGTGCCCCGTTGAAAATGAGCACCATTTTTGGCCGTTTAAATGTACTACGTCTCATGTTGTCCTAATATTTGCGTTAATTCCTCCTTTGTAAATCTAAGGCCGGCAGTCTGTACCAGCCAAGTGTCTGAAACGGTAAATCCACCGGACAGCAATTCGGACATGCGCTCCAGAAGGTAGGCACCGAATGCAGGATCGATGTAAACGACAAATAATAGAGCCAGACATTCATCAATTAACAGATGTCCCGACGCCTCGTCACGGATAACCATGTTTTCCTTGTCTATTCCGTAAACATCCGTCAGCGCTGTTATCCAATGATGGAAAGAGGCGCGGAAGTCACGGACGTTGTGCCGGTGTGCGTCTCCTCGGGCCCGGATAAAATGTGTTGCGTCGAAATAGACCGGTCCGTCCTCCTGTGACGTTCCAAAAAGCAAATCGGGGAATTCCCTGTACCGGACTGTCCGGCAGGGAATCTTTTCTTCTTTCATGTTCTTTTTTCCATTGTTTTCAAATTTGTATTTAACATTGTGCAAATATATATCTTTTTATGGTGAAATATCACAAAAAAATAAGAGTGTTTTTCGTTTTTATTTAATTAATCATCGTTGATAATAAGCAATTTACAGAAAATTCAAATCGAAATATCTATATATTTGGTTGTGTTATTTCGTTTTGCAAATCAAGCATTAAGAAGCCTGTTTTTCATATACTTTTTTTTGTACAAAACTTCTCTCCCGCCTGCTCTCTACTCTTTAGGTAAAAAAGCAAAAAAATATGGTGACATCGGACAATTCATTCAACGGGGAACTTTTGGAGAGCATATTCAGGACTTCCAAGAAAACCATTCAGGAGTATGTCCGCGAAATCGAACGTAACAACCGCTACCGTTCATGCCGCCAGGATATAAGCTCAGGATACATCCTTGATGACCGTGCCAGGCTCATTGACTTGTACGAGGCCTGCCTGCAGCAGGATGCGCATATACGGTCGGTGGTTGAAACTTTGGAGAGCCAGATACTCGGCGACCGTTATATGCTTGCGCATGTGAACGGGAAAGGGAAATATACCAAAGACGTGGTGAACTCGCAAAAGATACAGGGCTCGCAATTTGACAAGATAATCAAGGGTATCGTGGAAGCCAAGCTTTACGGGTATACTTTACTCGAAATCATGCCGTATGTTGATTCCGGAACAGGCAGGTTGGCGGAAGTCAACATCATCGAACGGCGCAATGTACTACCGGACCAGAGAGTTGTACTGAAAAGGCAGGGGCTATGGGAGCCTCATTGGGATTTGCGCAATCCGGCCTACCACCGTTGTTATGTGCTGGTAACCTCGGGTGACCTTGGGCTTTTTTCTGCCACAACGCCATTGATACTCGCCAAAAAGTTCACGGTGGCCAATTATGTTAACTTCTCCCACACCTACGGACAACCGATCATTCATGGAAAGACGGTCAGTGAGAGCAATGCCGACCGCAAACGGCTGGCCGGTGAAATAGCCAATGCGGCGCAGAACAAGGTCGTGGTCACCGGCATCGAGGATGAGGTGGACATCAAGACCTTCACCATGTCCAATTCGGAAAAGATATATACCGGACTGATTGACTTTGTCAACAAGGAGGTTGCCAACCTTGTGCTCGGTTCCGAGTCCATGGCCGGAGGGATGCAGTCGTATGTGGGTTCTACAAAGGCGCATCAGGACATTTTCCGTGACCGTATCGAGGTTTACCGCAGATATATCGAGAATGTCATGAATGAGGAGATAATCCCCCGGCTGGTAGCCATCGGATATATTCCTGCAGGACTGGAATTCAGGTATTCAAACCGGATAGAGATGAATAACGAGGACCGTATCAGGCTCTATTCGCTCATTACAGAAAAATACGAGGTTGCGGCTGACGAAATCGAGAAGGAGTTCGGAATCAATGTGGGCAAGCAGCTTAATGCCATCCCGGTTATGGGGCTTGAAGCGGATGGCGGCCGGTACATTCCCGGCCATAACGACCGCGGTATCATGTCAGACGAAGAGTATTTCCGACGTTACGGGCATCCCCGGGGGAGTAAGGTTGAAAATTTTTTGCGGGGAACGGAGTGATGGCCCGGCTTCCGTTCCCAAACGGTGTTCCATATGGAGCCGTCAGGGCGTCCGCTTCTCAGGAATCCGGTACGGAAAAGGAGTACCGTGTCATATTTGAGGCATTCCGCAGGTTCATTCTCCACTACGAAAACAGTGCCGAACGCCTCGATATTATGGAGGACATCATCACTTTGCGTGCTTCTTTCCTGATAGACAAAGCGTTGACAGGTTTACGTATTGACCTGGACCGTGCATTGGAGATTCTGAGAAACCATAATGACTTTACGACGGAGAGAGAGCGGCTGCAGCGTGACATTCTCATCGCTGCCATAGACAACCTGGTTGATTTTGCGGCGGCCGAAGAGTATGCGATGTTCAAGGATATACCTGGGACAGTGGATGAACGGGATATGGAGACATACGGGGAGATATGCCGCCGGTATAACTTTATTTATGCGGAGAGAGAGAACAGCCAGGTGCTTTTCGCCGCTTCGATGGCGGCATGGTGGCTCACGGTGGATACGGACACGGTGCTGACCTATATGACGCAGGGAGACGAACGGGTGCGGGCGTGGCATCTGTCCCTCGAGGGGCTCTCGTACCGCAAATCGGAATTCCCGCCGGAGTTGATACCGCCCATTGAGTGGGGATGCCGTTGTTTTCTGGTAGCGGACGGGTTCGCCGCGGTACGGGCTGCACTGCCCGTTCCGGAAAATTACAGGAAGAGGATCGATCCTGTCTTCCGGGAGAGTCTGGCCACGGGTGGACGCATTTTTTCCAGGGCACACCGCTATTTCGACATGCCGCTGCCGGAGCACATGACCAAAATTGTAAAACGGATAAAAGAAAAATTTCATGCAAAAGATAACACTCGATGAATTTTGCGCCCATTGGGTGAGGGAAAGAGGAAAGGGAGGCTGGGATCCGTTCCTGCCCAGCCGTCTGGCAGGTAACACGTTTGATTTTGCCACCGAGGCCGGACAGTACAGCCGGCGGCAGTTTCTTGCCTCCTTTCCCTCGGGAGGTTTCTGCGGCGGCACATGGACGCCACGTACCTCCCGTTGGGGGCGGAAGTTTACACATCCGGTCATGAATGACACGGGAACTCTTGCCGCAGGTATCAAGGGAGAAGCGGACAGGACCGATATCAGGGGGCGGCGCAGCGACGGTAGCCGGATATTCCGTAAAGGGGCCCGCTACTCGATATGGACTACCGAGAAGAGCATTCCGATTAAGGGCAAACGGGGACGCAGCAAGAACCGCTACGGGCACTATGCCGCCGTACACAATACCGACCCGAAATTTGGTCTGTACACCGTAAACCAGCATTCTTCACGGCGTCCCGTACACCGCCAGTTCATAGGTTTCTCCCCGAAGATAAAGGATTACATCGCTGATAATTTTATGGATATGATTTTTAAAGGATTCCCGGGCGTATGATAAAGGACAAGCATTCCGTAGGACAACCGCATCAACCGGCTCCCGTGCAGGAAAGCCTGCCGGAAGAAGTGTCCGAAAATCCGTTTGTGAACATGTATCAGGCCGTGAAGCGGGCCATACAGACCATAAAAGAGGACCCGGACGATCCGCTCTCACCTCCCTTTTTCAAGACCATAGCCATTGACAACGGACAGTTCGCCCGTATCGTACGCGGGGAAAACACGGAATATGAGACCGTTTTTCCGGCCGTCTTTATCCATTTCGTCAACGTGAGATACCTGGTGCAACAGCAGAGAATCGGCGAGGGGCGCGCCACCATGCGTGTACGCTTCATTCTTAATACGCTCAACAACGGGGACGAGGATAGGGAGTGCGAGTCATTCATCGTATTCCAGAGGCTGAACGTGGCTATTCAGGACGCCAAGAACAGGGAACCCGCCCTTAACGAACGGTGTAACCTGACCTATTTTGACATGCCGACCACCACTAATATGCTCCAGGCGTATTGGGTGGACTATGAGGTATGGTTCCGGGAGTCTTCCGCATGGAAATACAGGGACTGGGTAAAGCGCTATCTGGTCATGCCGCCTTTCACGCAGCATGGCGATGCGCCGCAGCATGACGGCGGCGGACACGGCTATCACCCTGAACCGGGCTATGATAAGGTGACCGGATTCAGTCAGGCGGTGGAAACAGGCGTACATGGCGGAAACAAGGATGAGATTTCCGGCATTTGATGGTGGGGCTTTGCACATTCACGGCATGGGTATCCGAAGGGGTGGTCCGGCGCTTCGTCCGTTCAAACAATGCATGGTCATTTTTCGATTAAATGTCATTATTCCGGGAAGTAAGTCCCGCTACCATATCCAAATGTCTTGTAAAATGATCTTAAAGTTGCGTGGCGTGCAGGTGGACAGCCCGTCCGGAACTGTTTTTAACCCATAATCTTGTCTAACGCCTACTCTTCCATAAAAAGAAAAACATGAGTACAGAAGAATTGCAATATGTGGTGGGTGAAGCAAAAACGGGTGAACCTGCCGTTATCCGTTTCTTCGGCCGCGTAACGGAAGAAACCACCTCCCGGTTCAATGACGAGTTCGACTTTCTTGAAAATATTATCCGTCCATCCTGTATCCGCGTGTTAATCAATTCGGAAGGTGGCAGTGTCCTTTACGGCATGTCCACTTATTCCACCATCGCCAATGCCAAAGTGGACACAGAATGTGTCATCGAGGGCGTGGCGGCGTCAATGGCTTCCATTATCTGGGCTGCGGGCAAACGTTCCCTTATGCGGGACTACGCCATTTTAATGATCCATAATCCTATACTGCCGGACAATGACGGGGAAGAGCCTTCGGACATGCTGTTGGCTTTCACCAGGCAGATAGAAACGATTTATCGGAAAAGGTTCGGTTTGACCAAGGAGCATGTGCGCGCCATTATGGACGGGCTGGCCGGCAAGGACGGGACTTATTTTGATGCGCAGGCTGCCGTAAAAGCGGGCATCATTCCATCAGAGAACATTATTCGTACATCGAAGCAGCTCTGTCGCAAAGTACATGACGAGATTGCCGGACTGGCGGACACGGCGGCCATTCAGGAGTTGATGGACCGCGTCAGTGAGGGGAATAAACCTTTTGAGGATATTTTTCCTACTCTTACAGAAACAGAAAACGATATGGCAAACGAAAACAAGACACAAGGTTTTGAGTACGGGGCGATTGCCGCCTCGCTGGGCATGAAGGACGGAGAAGTCAAGGACGTGATGGCCCGTATCTCCGAACTGGCAGCGATGGAACCTAAATACAAAGAGGTGCAGAAAGCCCTGAGTGACGCACAAACGGTCATAGCCGGTAAGGATGCTGCAATCCGGAACTTGCAGAAGGATCTGTCCGCTGCCACGGCACGTCTTTCCACTTACGAACAAAAGGAGAAGGACGAGAGGACATCCCGCATCGAAACGCTGGTGGAAAACGCCATTGGCGAAGGCAAGATTGACCGTGAGGCAAAAGCGCAATGGGTGGAGATGGCGGAGGCCAACTTCGAGTTGGCGGAAAAAACACTGGCTTCCATCCCCGCGCGTGAGATCATCTCCAAAGAAATCGCCAATGACCCGGCCAACATCCAGGCCACGGCGGAGGCGACCAAGACGGCCGAGCAGATGATGGCCGAGAAGGTGGCCGAGGTAGTCGGTGCGGATTTTAAGTTCCGCAAACTCTGACAGGCAGACATCCGATCTTAATTGACATGCCGGAGGCCGCAGGGCCTCGCGCGGAAACACAAGTATCCGCCAGTCGGCCGAGTTTCACATTTCAACGGAAAAACTTAAAACGACAATGGCCGATACAGTAAATTTTCTTCAAAATGGATATAGCGGCGAGGTTCTTGAGGACCTGCTGACCTATACCGTGCAGGGTAATGATACGGTTCGTGAAGGACTGATCCATATCAAGACGGGCATCCAGCACCGTTATACACTCCCTGCCATCAAGCTGGGCAATATCATTCAGGACAATGTGCCGACCCCACAGCCCATTCACGGTTCCAAAGGGGATGACGGCTCGAACGAGTACCAGTTCACCGAACGGTATCTTGAGCCCTCCGATTTTATGGTTTACCTTGAATTCAATCCCAGGGACTATGAAAAGTACTGGCGTTTCGCACAACCGGAGGGCAGTCTTGTATTCCGGGAACTTGACCCGAAAATCCAAGCCACGATGCTTCGCTTGCTCATGGACAAAAAAAACGAATACATCGGTAATGCCATATGGACCTCCGCACGTGGCGGAGATACGGCAGCAAAAATTACCGCACCGGAAGGCTGTACGAAAATTGGTGCCAACAAGGAGAAGTTTTTTGACGGTGTTGTCAAACGCATCCTCGACAATGTAAGCTCTACGGACACGCAGGTAGTTGCCGGCGGACAGTGTATCGTTTCGGGAACGACCGAGTTGACGGACGGTGCGGCGGTGGAAGCGGCTCTTTATGCGATGTGGAAAAAATGTCCCAAACAAATCCGCAAGAAGACATCCTTGGCCTTTGTGGTAGGATGGGATGCTTGGGACGCGTATGACCAGTATATCTCGGACAAACAGGTCAAATACTCCGAAAATACCGAGGTCAACCGCTATCGCTTTAAAGGCAAGAGGATTATCCCGATCGTGGGAATTCCCGAACATACGATGGTGCTCGGCGAGTTTTCCACCGGGATGGACTCCAATCTTTGGATGGGGGTGGATTATGCCAACGATACGGATATTCTGAAAATTGACCGGTTGCAGGCCAACTCCGAACTGTTCTTTTTCCAGATGCGCATGAAAATGGACGTGAACATTGTCCGTCCCGCGGAGATCGTGGTGCATACCGCCTACAAAAAGAGCGAATAACACACCTTTCTTCATTTTTCAATATCCACCCGGGGAGCGGAGGTCAGAGCCCCGTTCCCCATTTTTATTCCACTGTTATGGCAAAAAAAATAAATACGGAGGAGGGACCTCAAAAAGAAGGCAACAAGGTTGCCGCACCGGAACTTCCGGCGGAAGCAATACCGGAAACGTCCGAGAAAATATCCGCTACGGTTGAAGACAAACGGCCCGTCCCGGCTGAGAATACAGGGAATACGGAGGACGAGGCGGCAGACCCGTATATACTGGCCCTTTTGGAAAAATTCCCTGCATATCCGTCCCTGTATATCGACAGGCATGGTGGAACCTACACTCCGGACACGGCGGCAACTGTCAGAGGCGGGGCTGTACTTTACAAAAACCCTTTTTATAACGAACTTAAAACAAAACCATAATGGCACTCGGCAATGTCTTTATCAAGGATGTGGACGGCAATATCCCTTACGAGACCGGTTCTTCCAACGAGAAGGTGACGGGATTATTGTTTGATATTTCCCTCCAACCCACACTCTTTACGGAAGGGTATGGCAAAACCAATGAAACGAAGCTTAACCCGGGAGATGTATGCTACATCACCTCATTCAAGTCCGCCGTTAAGGATTTCGGTATTGTTGAGCGTGTGGAGGCTACCGACGAGGAGGAGATGAACGTCAATTTTCTACATGGTATTCCTGCCTACCATATCCGTGAGTTTTTCCGGATGTCAGGCAATCTGAACGGTTCAGGAAAACTCTATGTGATGTTTGCTGACTGTTCTGCAAACTGGGACGCACTCGAAATCATGCAGCGTGCCGCCGGAGGCATGATCAACCAGATGGGAATTTGGACGGAACAACCGCTGTGGAAAGCGAACGGGACTTCCGGAGAGTACAATCTCAACCTGGTAAAGGGGCTTAATGATGTGGCTGTAGGGCTTGCCGGACAGAACCAGCCCCTGTCACTCATACTCTCCGCCAATCCTTCCAATACAGGGGCGGACACGACTGAGGGACGTCAGATTGACTTGAATAGAATACCGTCATGTATCTGTGAATCAAGTCGTATCAGCTGTATATTCGGCCAGGCGCATCACGAAAAGATCTCCACGATGCAGATGCGCAACAAGAATCACACACCGGTAGGATTCTTGGGCGCGGTCATGGGTGCCATTGCCAAGGCGAACGTCCATGAATCCATAGCATGGGTCAAACAGTTCAACCTCTTCACGGATGATTTTCAGGAGATAGAGCTGGGGTTCGGTGATATCAGCCTTGACGAGGCGGAGGAACATTTTATCAGCCTGAACCGGTATGAGTCGTTGTCCCCGTCACTGCTTGACGAACTTGATGACAAGGGCTATATTTTCCCCATCAAGTACGCCGGCCGTGAGAACGGTATTTATATTTCAAAGGACCAGACCTGCTCAACGGGTGATTTCCGCACTATCGCAAGGAACCGTACTATCAACAAGAGCCGCCGAGCCGTGCGTGCCGCACTGTTGCCGTATGTGAATTCCCCGCTGATGGTCAATCCTTCAACCGGGTTCCTTGCCCCGTCGAAGATCACCGCATTCAAAACACTCATCGGGGATATATTGGCCAAGATGCAGGCGGCACAGGAAATTTCAGGATATGCTGTCACTATCGATCCGAACCAGAATGTACTGGTGGACGATACGCTCCGCATCTCCTATGTCCTTGTGCCTGTCGGGGTGGCTGTGGAGATTTATGTAGAGGAAGGACTTTCATTAACCGCAAACAAATCATAGAAAATGGCAATAATTAATAATGTGGCATATTCATGGTCTATGATAACCCTGTCATCGACCGCCCTGGGAATTGACGAGGGATCCACGACCCTTGAAGGTGTGTCCGCTATCAAATGGTCGAAAAAACGTAAGGTGGAAAGTAACTATGGCATGGGTGGAAAACCTGTCAGCCGCGGATTCGGAAACATTACCTATACGGCGAGTATCACAATGGACTATGCCACGCAACAATTGTTGCGTTCAGTCTATGGCTCGTTGCTCGAAATCGGTGAGTTCGACCTGATCATCAGCTTTGCCAACCCCATGGCCAGTGATGACTGGACGACCACAACGGTGACACTCAAAGGATGTATCTTTACGGAGGACTGTCTTGAGTCGCAGCAGGATGATACCAACATCACGCATGAGTTCGACTTGAATCCGTTTGATATCCAGATAGGTAACGGCGATACAATCTGACTTGTCATGAATGTGACCTTTGAAGGAAAATCTTCCACCGGAAAAAATGAATGGCTTACACCTCCTTGTTTGCTTGACAGGTTGGGAGAATTCGATTTGGACCCGTGTTCACCGGTAAACCGTCTATGGGATACGGCGAGGCATCACTACACCGTCGAGGATGACGGGTTACGGCAGCCATGGTTCGGACGGGTGTTTTGTAATCCTCCCTATGACACGCCACTGATTGTCCGCTTTATCCGTAAATGTGTGGAGCACCGGAATGCTATTGCGCTCACTTTTGCCCGCACGGACACCCGGCTGTTTCATGAACTGATATTCCCTTATGCGGACACAATACTTTTCATCAAGGGACGGCTCAGGTTCTATCATGTCACCAGAGAGCAGGGAGGCACTGCCGGGGCGCCATCCTGCCTGATCTCCTTCAACAAAGAAAATACTGCCGTTCTGGAAACCTGCGGTATCGAAGGAAAACTGGTATACCCCAGGCTTTTGTAACCGGTTACCGGTTCTCGACTCGGGCACCGATCTGTTTGTGGGAAGTATAATTCCGGCAAATAAATCGGTTGTATTTATGACAGGATTGTTCTAATATATACTGAAAGCTATGTCCCCCTCATTGATAGAGATATATCTCATCTGGTTGCAAACATACCGGGTATGGCCGATAACCTTGTTTATAGTATGGTAGAAATATCCACGAATCCAATATTCTATCGGTCTGTTTGCTATAAAATCACCTGACTGAATAGGCAATGCATAGGCTTCATTATCAGAGAGCCACTGCTAAATAAGCAGGTGACTCTTATTGCCTATAAAGATAAAGAATCTTCATTTATAGATTTTCAGAAGCACTGTTTTCTATCTGTATTGTATTTCTAATCTCAATATCATTATGGGCATAACCTCTGATTGCCAGCAAATTCTTACATTCATTATAGATAACCCCTCTTTTCTTAGGATCTTTTATAGTCACTATCAAAACAACCTTTTGCGATATGTCTGTTCCGTCCAATTCTCTGGATACCTCAGCTGCTTGCCTATAAAGTCCTACAAGTTTCAGTGCCCACTTTTTCTCTTGTTGCAATATATTCCTCTTATTGGAAGGTGTCATGTCGCTCAATGACACATGATACTTCTTAATCGGTTGATACTTGTTTCCTTTCTCAATAAGAATCCTTTCATTAGCTTTTTCCGCCTTAAAGGCGGCTTTCTTATAATACAAGTCGTTCAATACATTGGCAGCATCCTTGGACATCCTCTCTTCATTCCTCATCATTGATGATTGTGAAAGATCTGCATGGTCAACTTCCGTAAACGTCTCTAAATAAACATCCACCTGACTTTGACAATATTCGCTTCCCTGACTTGCTATCAATACAGGATCAACAGCCAGTGTAACAGTAATATCCCCATAGTAGTATCCTTCATCGTCAACCATACTCTTCGGAAAAGGAAAGTCCAGCGACTGGACATCTATACCCTTATCCATTGTATGACAGAATATCATCGTGCTTTCGTCAGAATCGTTCAATAATATGTTGTCCAAGGTGGCAGGGAGACCAAAACCCATCTCGTATTTGAAATTGTCCGTTGATTTAGCTATATTTGAAGGATAAAAAGCATTATGTATTAAAATGGCACGAATCAGTAGCGGATTAAAAGGAACGCCTAACCGATATTGAATATTTGCAGCCAACGATGCGATCCGTGGTGTGGAAAAGCTGGTTCCACTACACATACAGAACTGCCTGCCATAAATAGAAAAAGCAGAAATGTGAGTATCCCAGTTTCCACCATAATGGACAAGATCAGGCTTGGTATGATTCTCCACCCCTGGACCAATACGAGAAAATGGGCTCCTGTCATTTTCCTCTGCGTCCCGTTCCGTCGTTTTTGCATGAGCTATCGAACCGACCACAAGGCTCATGACAGAATCCGCCCCTTTGTTCAGCCGGAATGATTGACTGGTATCGGCTGGATTGTCAATATTTCCAGCAGACTTGCATATCAATATATTGTATTGCTTTTGAAGGCTGTCCAGCGCTACAGCCAGATCAGAAAAACGATTGTCTTCTATCTGGGCATTTATTCCTTGTGACAAGTTCCATACTTTAACGTCAGAATGGCGTCCCACCGCTTGCTGTATGTTCATCACCAGTTCATTCTCATAAATCCGGGTCTGCCCATTGATGATACAGCTAAGTATCTTGCAAGGTCCGCATTGTGTCAAGTCTCTTTTTTCCAAGAAATCACCATAATTAATGATACTGGCTACAGCCGTACCATGCCTTTTATCTATTTCATCAGGTAGTAGATCAGCTACATTTTCTTCTTTCAACAGCCACGGACGCATATATTCTATGTCTGTTACACCGGAATCAAGCAAACCTACTATGGGATAATCCTGTCCATCCTGAGGGAGCATTATCTCTATTTCACTATCTTCCGGTTCCGGAGCCGCCTGAAATTCGATAGTCGGCATTTTTCTGACAGACAGCACGCCATCCATTCCAACAAGTTCACCGGCATTCTCCCTGGAGATATTTTTCAACTTGAATAACCGCAGTTCACTCGCATAGTTTAATTCTTCGACTTCGACATTATTCTTACTGCAGAAATTAAGCAATAACCTCTTGGAGCGTAGATTCATCTCCGAATTTAAATAATCGGCTAATTGAACTTTCAAGACTTCTGCAGATTCAATGGAAGTGTCGATTATAGGTACATATTTAGTGATGTTCGCAACAGCAGCCAATCCTTTTTGCAGATTCTTGCTGAGATTCTTGTTTTCCGGATTAAATTTCTCAGCAATCGCCTTTAAATCGGTTCTTGTATCTATTTTAACAAGCAGTTTACCAACGTCAGTCGTGCCCAAGACATTGCGCTTTTTGTTCACATCCACCATGGAATGTATGGCGAACCTATGCGATTTCGCTGTAGCTTCCTTGTTGATATCAACTATAGTCAGGATTGGCAAAGATGTTTCATCTCGTTTTTCAAAGACATGTTCCAATTCGGCTATGTGAGCATTGACCCTAAGAATATTGGCTCTTATATTTTCCTCGTTGACCCATTTAGGCAGCTTGGAGCCTCCGCCACCTTCCGTTAGGAACCGGTCTCGTTCCCCACGGAATTGTACTTGCTGAATAGGTAATGTTTTCGACATCTTCTTTATATTATTTTTTGTCCGACAATGCATTACGTACCTGACGTATGCTGATATTCAACATTTTTGAGATTGTATTCTGTGTAACCCCATAGGTATTAAGGTACACTATAAAATTATCCATAGGTTCATCTTTACCTCCAAATTCGTAAATAGATGCCAGAATCTGTTCATAGTTGATTTCCTTGCTGCCATCAATAATGCTCTTGACTTTCAATTTGGTTAAAATCGTACAAATGTCCGAAGGGGACAGATCGGCCATGAGTTCAGATATAATCTTCATTCGGTTTTCGTCTTCAAGAATCATGCTTTTGAAGCCCTTCAATGTATTTCTGACAATCTGTTTTCTACTGTCTTCATCAGGTAGGGCCACCTCAAGCCTTGTGTAGAAACGTCTCCATACGGCCTTGTCAAGTAGGTCTGGATGATTGGTGGCCGCTATCAACACAGTGGATGGTGACATTGAATCAATATTCTGAAGAAGACTGTTTATCACACGTTTAAGTTCTCCCAATTCATGATTGTCATCACGGGCTTTAGCCAAAGCGTCGAATTCATCAAGCAAAAGAATGCACGGCATACTGTTGACATAAGAGAATATCCTGCTTAAATTCTTCGCTGTACTGCCCAATAATGAAGACACAATGGCATCAAGACGGGCTACCACCAATGGGAGTCCTGTCTTCTCACTAACGTAATGGGCAATGGAAGTCTTTCCACATCCCGGTGCGCCATAAAGCAGCAATGATTTCCTGATATTCAAGCCCGCCAACTCCAATTCTGTATCATTCTTTATCAGTTTAATGAACTCCTCCACTTGCTTCTGTACCATATTTGATAATACGATATCAGTCCTGCTCGAGCTCTCCGGAACAATTTCCACTATTTGTAATTTACTGTCCATGTCCAGCGGAACCATGCGCATAGCGTCAGCTGTAGCAACATTCTTATGCGTGGACGATTCTATCTGTTCAACTATGCACTTGGACAGCCGAATATCTCCATCGGCCTTCAGCCTCTCAGCCAAACGCATTGCGTAATTGATGATTTTTCGTTTGTCATTTGTCAATCCGCCTTCAATGATCCTCAATATATCTGTTGACATCTTGCTGCTTATCGTTTATTTCGATACAAATATAATATGACTTTTTCTATCATCGACGCAAAATTCAATATTTAACCCATAATTAACACAAAGCGTTATATATAATGCAATATCCGTAACAATAACTGGAATTATCGTAATATCAAGTATTCCAAATATACTGCCATTACGGACAATCATATAAAGTTATTTTCGAGTTGCTTCAATGACCGTTCGCCTATAACACCTTTAACTCCTGCCGCTCTGAAGAAATCAGCATTGGACAATTCCTCCTGACAACCTCACAGAAGCTGTCAGCACCTTTTTTTGAGGGTATCAGGTGTCATATAAGTATCTCCGGGTAAGCATTGCAGCCAGTCTGAAGACACCTTTCTTATGCTTAGCAATATGCAGCCTAACCTTTATTCCGTTGCACATACCTGACATTTTTTATAAACTCCCAGAATCTGGCTGCAAAATCTGAGAACAGAGCCTCTACAATCAGGATAATGTCTATATCCTTTCCGCTCTCGGAGTTTGTGCATACATTTCTTCATGCACTTCACAGGTGGACTTCCAAATGATGACATAATTGCCCTCGTATTCCACAACAAACCTTTGAATTTATAAATGCCTCTTACTATGCTATATTATTTATCAGGGCTTCCAACTCCATTGAAATCCGCTCTTCCTCCATATCCCTCATGAAAAAATAAGGAGAGCTTGTTGCCATTCCATTTTTCTGCAACAGTTTCGAATCATAACGCCATATTTTTTAACGTATCCATATAATTACGGAATTTGTATTACACTATTTCTTCTTTTTCAAGAACTTCGGAGTGATACCGATGAATAACTCGAAATTAATACCGGGCATCGGTCGGGACAGTACTGAAAGGTAATCCTCGTTGAAAAGATTGTTTACGGCGAACTTCAACTGTATATCCACCGGCTTGAACGAAAGTCCTTTTTCAAGTGAGATGTTGCTCATAAAATACCGGGGAAGATGTCCGGTCAGCGTATAATCATTACTTGACATGGTAAAACGTTCCGAGTAAAATGCCCATTTGTAAAGAAATGCCCATGTCTGCCATGACAACCGTCCGGTCAGTGATGCGGAATGCTCCGGAACGTATGGCAGTTGTTTTCCTACCGACTGGTCGGCGGGCGACATCTTTTCACCTTCATTGATGGATGGTGTCCACGAATAAGAGCTGTTCAAATCAATAAGCCAGTCCTTTGCCGGCAGTACGGCAAGATTGGCTTTTACCTCAATGCCGTAAGCATGTACCTTTTTTACATTACGTGGAGAAAAAAAGCCTTTGGTTGTCGGCAACCAAATGATCCAATCTTCGATATAGGAATCGAACCAGTTCATACCACCGCTCAGTTTATATACCTTTTCTTTACCGACATCAAAACTTATACCCGCGTCATAACTGAAGCCTTGTTCGTTTTTCAGGTCGGGGTTTCCACCCGGTAAGAAGTAAAGATCGTTCAAGGTTGGGAAACGATAGTTACGTGACACTGATGCTTTTACCATGATGTTCCCCTTGCGAGAAAGCAGCCCGTCTATGAAAAATGCAGGAATGAGAGAAGCCCATTTATCACCTGACATTTCTTCCCGTAACACGACGGAAAGGCCTACCGGTTCGAACGGCTGCCACTTGGCAGATACCGAACCAGAAAGTTCGATACGCCCCTTGTCATACCCTACAATGGCTTTGCTTCCGTCCTGAAGAATGACATTCTTGTCTTCGCTCCGTACAAGATGCTGGTACATGGACACATTCGAGGTAAAGAACCATTTCTTGTCTGGGGCATATTCTCCTTCCGCTTGTCCGTAAAACGTGTTTACCTTGCTGCGGGAACGGGTCATGGATGCCCAATTATCCGGTGCGACTTCGCGACGATAGTCATAAGCCATCCACGTGTGGATATAACCTCCTTTTACACCGAGTTTCCACTTCTCCTTTATATGATCCCATGATAATACACTCCGGAAAGTCTGTTCCCGCTGGCGGTTCTCGAAGTCAGTCGCATCTCCATAATCGGTGGTCAACATGGGCAATTCCCGGTTGGAATTGATATACCATGCGTTCAGTCCGAAACGGTCGCCTTTCAGTGTATTGTAATACACTTCCTGAAGCAGGTGCAGGTCTTTGAACGAACCGGACTGGTTGCGCTCTTTCGGGTAATACTGTCCGACAATATTCATGTCACCATCGTATATATTTATCTTCTTGTCATGGTTAGTATATTTGTAGTCATTGGGTGATGAGGAGTAAACGGCCCGTGTAGAAACCTGCCATTGCTCGTTACCGTAAGTAAAGCGGGCAAACTCGTCGAATGTCTTGAACGAGCCGATACCCTGCACATATTGTGCATTGAAACCGTCTGCCACCTGGGGTACGGTGCCCAGTTTGACGAGCCCGCCAAGCCCGCCTCCCGTTTCATTTACCGATGATGTGCCGTGAAGCAACGACGCCTGGTCGATGAAATAGGACGGTATGGTGGAAAAGTCGGTCATGCCGAGCATGGGATTGTTAATACGCATGCCATTCCATATGACCTGCGTGTGACTGGGTGATGTACCACGAAAAGCAACGGTGGAGAGTGTGGCGCGTCCATAACTCTTGACGAACACGGACGAGTTGAACGTCAGTATGTCCGCCATTGAGAGTGCAATGTTTTCTTTGAGCGCCAACGAGTCGAACTTTGTCTTCTGCACGCCGATTTCTTTCATCGGCCGTTTCCCAAAAACAACCACTTCGCCTATCCGATAGACGCGCCGTGTCATTCCCTGTGACAATAACATGGAGGGAGAGACAAGCAAAATCGAAAAGAGAAGATATTTTGTATATGTCATTCGTTCCTGTTTTTAATGATATTATTTCCAACAGAATGCACCGGGGATAATTCCGACATAAAATTCATCAATAAGTTTTCCATTCGGGCTGTAGCGGTAAATTATGCCTTGTTGCTGATAGTCTATGGCATCCGCTATATACACCTCTCCATTGACGGGATTTACAGTCAGGCCGTAATAAATCGTACCGCTGTATTCGAGAAACGGGCGTACCGGTACACGACTATCCGTCACATCCATGCTCCAGATGTCTTTATTGATCCAGTAAAGTTTGTCCCGTTCACCGTTAAGCTGTACCTCCGAGGGCCAATCACCCAATTTGAACTTGAACTGCTTCTCCACCGTGAACGTCTCGGTGTCAATTTTATAAAGGGAGGGGGCTTCGTAACCGTAGGGACTGCCCTCGTAGCCTCCGTCTGTCACAGTCCACATCTTATTATACTTGTCCATGACAAGTGAGGTGGGCTGAATACCCACTTTCAGTTCATCGACAACCTGGTCGGTCTCCGTATCGATTTTGATGATGCGGTTCTGGTAACTCCAACAGTTGCAGTAAACGTATTTGCCATATTGCACCATCTGTTCCGTAGAGCCGCTTTCCATCGTCATGTCCGGTACCTGGATGTATCCTGTGATTTCATACTTTTTCGGATTGATGATGAAGATGCGGTTATCCCAAATTTGGGTTACATACGCTTTTTCATCACTAAGGAAATGGATGTAACGCGGTGAGGTGAGGTTCTCTATGCGTCCTATCTCCTTGAACGTATTGAGGTCGATGACAAAAATCACGTGCGAATTATTTACCACGACCCAGCCTTTGTTGTCATATATGGTCATTGATTGTGCCACGTCGCCCAGCTTCATGCCGTTAGCACGGAAGAACACTTCATTCTGTATCCTTTTAGTTGCCGGATCATAATATGAAAGCGTGGCATTACCATACTGAAAATTGCCTTCGTTGGTGATGAACAGTCCGGCTCCGGTAGCATTAAAATCCTCCACGGAATCGCCGTAGTCCCATTTCATACAGCCACCAAGAACCGGCAAACTAAAAAGAAGAAGACAAATTCGTTGTATCGTTTTATTCATTGTCAATTACATAAAAAAGGGTACCCGATAGGAAACCGGGTACCCCGGTTAAGGAATAAGGTTACTCCTGTACATATTTCTTATCCTTCATATTCTGGAAATCCGGATTATATCCACATTTCTTGACGGTCCAATTTTCTTCCGTAATCATTCCGTTGTCTATGAACTGACCGAAGAAAGTATAGTCGGTAAATTGTGCCAGACCGTTGAAATCAAGCCCGTGCAAAATTTTCAATTCCGGCATGGATAATGTTTTTTGGGAAAGACCGGTTGCCCGTTTTATTTGTAACGTACCATCTATGGTTTGCAATTTGTTACAAGTGATACCTGTTGCCTGTGTTACAAATAGTCCTTTACCTCCCACATGAAACAATTCCGGAAGTTCCAACGTTTTTCCTGCTGCCAACATTATAGCCAATGAACCGTTAGTTTCCCTATAATAAACAGGGGCTGTAGAACAGCAGACTTTGGACAACAAAGGCAGATTGCAACCGGCTAGATAGCCTGATATAAAAAATTGACCGCCCACTTCTTTCAATGCAGGCATTGTGACGTTTCCCTTCTGATGAAGTATCTCGATATATCCATATCCATCTATAACTTCCATATTCGGGAAGTTTACACTGTTGTTTCGTCTTGCATTCTGTTTCATACGCAGGTTACCGTGTACATGTCGGATTGTCGATATGGTATAATCGGAGTTGTTGGTATTGGGAGTACAAATGAAATCATGGATGCTTCTGAATGCGATTTCAGGGAACTTGTCGTCTGCAAAACTATTGATGAGGAAGTTTACATTAGACAGATCCTCGGCTGTTTCTATTTTGGAGAGTCGCACTTTATTTATAATCTCAATCTGAGGTGCTGTTTCTTCAAAAGTTTCAAATTTCGCATTCGGCAACGCCAGTGTTCCCCCTACATCTTCAAGATAATCCAACGTGATACTTCCAAGCGTAGTGATTTTGCTCCAGTCAGGAAGTTGTTTGAGCGCCGTGAAATTCTTTATCTTTATCTGCCCCTTTACTGTTCTCAGCTTTTCCATTCCGCCGAACTCCAAAAGCACATCATTACGTTGTGGAACGAAAGTGCCGGCAGGGGGAGCTTCCATATTGGCCTCTATGATGATATTACCGTTTACGGTTTCTATTTCAGGAAGATTGATACTTTCCAACATCACCGGAACAGTATGGAAGTCGATACCGCCGGCTTCCTTCAATTTAGGAAAGTTTATGGAAATCAAGTTGGCAAGATTGTTCACGGCCAGGCCCTTGCCGACACTCGTCAGTTCCGGCAATTCCAAAGAAGCGATTGTTCCGGCCGCTTTGTTCTCTTCATTAAGTCCTTGTACATCCAACTCCCTGCCTACAATGCCCAATATAGGAAACTCAAAACTTTGCAGCGATGGCGTGTTGAACATCACACTTCCTCCGACAGTGGCCAGTTTTTCAAAGCGGACATAGGTCACTTGCCCGTTATATACGGATATGTCTCCGGAGAGTGTTTCCAGTGCTTTCATGGAAATCATATGAAGTCCCGCCGTTTTCGAGGGCGTTTCAACGGAACCGACCTGTAAGCCTCCTGCCGAAACGACGTTGTCAAGCCCTGTCAGGTCCGGGCCGTTGTAACTGTTGCGGATGATGATGATGCCCGTTACCTCTTTCAAGGAAGCCAAAGCTGAGATATCGGTAATTTTTTCTGCCTCTTCCGAATCAGAACCTATGATCAAGTTACCTTTGACCACGGTTGTCTTTGTTTGGGCAAAAGATTTCACCTCCTTGCCTGTCTTCAGCTCCACATCCCCGTCCGATTCTATTTCGCTTTTCACCACCTTATAGGTGTATTCACGGGAATCCCCGTTATAAGAAGTCACCCGGAAAATCCGTTCGTTGTCCCAATCCGTTACCGTTGCGGGATCAGGCATGATCGCCGCGGAAGATGTGTACTTGAACTCTACTTTGGCATTATTCAGCGACACTGTATAGGGAACGGTTATTGTTACCGTATTGTCTGTAATGTCGGCCGTATACGATTTTTCGTCGACGGTTATCACAACTGATGTGATGAAATTTTCATCCGCATCTTCAGGGATAATTTCATCATTTTTGTCACATGCTCCTAACAAGAATATGAACAGGAGAAATGGAAAGAAATTTGTTTTCATATATTTTATTGTTTGGTTAAATCTTCAAAAGAAAATACCTCCGTTGAAACTTCGCCCAACCAGCCGCTTTTGGCCAAAACACCGCATTGTACCTTGATAAAGTCAATATATTGCAGATTGGCTTCGCTTCCGTCGGCATGGATGGCATTGGATATTTTGAATCCGTTCCTTTGCCCGCTTCCATCCACAGTACTGCCGCCTTCTATCCGGTCGATTCCGAAATTATCCACATAGCCCCAGTCGTAGGCCCGGTTATCCCAGTATCCGGTTTGTGAATCTTGGGTGTTTCGGGCAGCCAGGCAGGTACCGGTCAAAGTATAGCTGTTTTCCGCTATCCATGCCGGGTAATAGTAGTCCTGCGTATGGTAAGCAGACAAATAATCCACCCAACCGCTTCTACCGTCAGAGCTGACCCACCGGACATCCATCCTTTTGCCTTCCGGGCGATAATAAGTCACTGCCAGGTTCTGTACCGTTGCGTTTTTACCTGTTTCAGAGCCTTTCAGTTCGTACCACTCGTCGTCCGGCAATCCGTTTCCGTTTATATCCTGCATGACCCACACGATACCCGGTTCGGAACTCCCTTTGAAGGCATTCCCTTGAATCGAAAAGTCATACCGGTTACCCGAATTGGGGATGCTGTGGTCGAAACCGACAATGATATAACCGCCGAAAGTACCTAAAGAAACATGCAGCTTGTCTTTCAAACGCCGTGTAGCCCAGGTGACAGCGGCTTCGGGAGATGTTTCATTGCCGGTCATGCCACCTATTGTGCTCGTCTCGTTGATGAACTGGCCGGGAGCCGGAGTGTATTCATAGACTTTGTCCCAAATTTGAAGTTTGCCCGAAGACCGAAATCCATCCTGCTCTTTTTGGTTCACACATATGATTTTTACAATAGCAGTAACGGCAGTCTGTCCCTTGTCGATATTTTTACTAACCTTTTCCGCCTGTGCATCTTCCGATACTGTACAGGCAACGGTATATTCTCCGGGTGCGGACGGCGTAAATTTGAACATGTGGCTTGTCTCTTTTTTCATGACCTGACCGTCCACGCTCCATTCAAAACGGGGATGGTCAAAATATTCCAGCAGGGGACGCAGAAAAACGGGACGGCTGACAAAAGTGTACTTGTCCGTGGATGTCTGTCGGTAAGACGGGGTTGGGAATTTGACGATATAGGGCATCGTTTCCACAACCTCCACATCTATTTCCCTCGTTGTCGCTCCGTCCACATTGGAAGCATTGATTGTCACCGTATAGGTACCGGGGGCTTTTTCGTGGAAAGTATAAGTCTTTTCCGTGGAAACGATCTTACCTTCTCGAATCCATTCAATTTTGAAGCCTTCCACATCCGAATGTTGGATATCGGGAGTAAATGTGTAATCGGTATTCCGGACAACTTTCAGCCCTTGTGAAGGGAGAACCAGTGAGATAACCGGAGGAGTAAGTTCTTTCACTTCGACTTTCAGCTCCTCTTCGGCATACCCTTCTGTGTTGTCCACTCTCAGTTTGACATAAAAGTCCCCGCATTCATTCCATGTATGCTGAAAGGACGGTCCGGAAGAAACCAACGTGCCGTCTATCGTCCATGCAAAAAGGGCATTTTCAACATTACGGTATGTCGGAACGATAGTCAGTTCATGACCCGCTTTGACCGTGTAAATGCCGGTTTCGCTGTCCAGTTCGATTATGGGCTGCCCACCGACCTCTTCAGTAATGACTTCATTCTTATTGCAAGAAGCCAACAGTATGCCAATCACAAAAATAAAATAGTAATAAAAACGATTCATGATATATAGTTGAGATAACAGGGATACCCGGTTTAGTCAAGGGTATCCCTCTATTTTTATTGTATAGTTATGTCATCAATACAGATATAAGCCGGGGTATTTAATCCGTATGTTCCTGAATCCGAACCCTCAAAATTGAATTTCACACTTTGTACATCTTCGACATTGATTTCCCAATAATTCCACGTCGTAATGGGGTCGACCTGCTGGTGTCCGTCACGATAGTCGGCCAGAAGGCGTGTGTAAGTGTGAAGCAGGCTACCATTCACATCGTAACATTCCAGGTTCACCTGGAAATATCCTTTCATCTCTTTCAAAGGGGTCGCTACTCCTGTAGAGCCGAACTGGTTGCCATAAGTGATAACGCCATAAGTATATGAGGAGTTGCAGATCCACAGGCCGACCAACTTCCTGGGAGTGCTGAAAGAAAACTCCGGCTTGGCCATCCATGCCTGATTGTAATCATCCACATATCCGTAGACGACACCAAAATTGGACCCGCTATGTCCGGCTTCCTTATCCTGTCCTTCAGCTACTACGGCTGTGTTGTAAACGGAGCACTGGTTCTGGTAAGAATACCACCAGTCCCCGGTCTTCCCCGCTTGGTTGGAACGGATATTCCAGTTGGAAAGTGCAATACCGCCGCTGGAATACTCTGTACTTCCACTGACTGTATTAAACGTTGAGAAGAAAAGATGTTCTTCCGGAATATTATCATAAATAGTAGTTACTTGAGGATATCCCTGATACGAATAGAGGTTTTCTCCTGCCGAAGTAGGTCCGGCCAACATACCGGAATCAAAATCATCGAAGGTGATAGTTAATGTGCCGTCCGGATTCGTGACAGCACGGGTCTGGGAGGTTCCGGAACCAATCGGTTCCACCATGAAGTCATCATCGGACGAACATCCCGTGAACACCGCAGTTGTGACTGCTACAGTTGCAACTGCCATAATTTTGTAGAAGTTTCTCATAATCAATTGTTTTTTAGTGAAACATATATACAAAAAAGCATTTGTTACGTTGGGATAATCGTATCAAACGGATGCAGTGCCTGTATCAATTCAGGGATTTTAGCCTAAAGCCGGAAGTCCACAGCCAATCATGCTGTAATTGAACAAACGCCAAATACCCGTGGCGGTTATCTCTTGGAGTTTGTAGCAGGTCTTCTGACTTATTCCGGTCAACCACGCCTTCCCGGTTCAATGACCAGTGGCAGATTGTGGCAACTTTTATTGGAAATTACAGCAGCGAGTACTGTTCCGGACTTTCACCGGATTCCCTTTCAATTCCTTCATGACTTTTATCATTTAGGAAACTACAATATTGCAAAATTATATATTTGTTTTATAAATGCAAATAAAATCATAGAATATTTATAATAACGCTGCAAAATAAACATTATGGCACTTTATTGAATTTAACCGGAATTTGGCAGGCTACTCGTTAATGACAAATTATTTGCAGTTTTTCCTCATAATTAGCAATAAGAGTTTTTATCTCTAAAAAGAGGGTATCCTGAATGCATACTTTGGGACGATAACTATTGTTTTGTGGTAATCAATTGTTAAATAATGACATCTGAACTCCAACCTACGGTCTCATCCTCAATAAAATGTAGCTCTACATAACCTTTCCACAGTTCCTTGTCCTACTCTTTCGATGAATCAAAACAATATTCGACATGGACGAAAAAATGCTTTCACTGGAACAGGAAACCAAAATTAAAGAAAAAGCTCTCAAATTGAAAGAAGAGAAGAAGCTCCGTAAAATTTATCCGATGGTGGTCTTCGGAGACACGTCCAACGGCGAGAAAGAGACTTATGTGGCTTATATGTCCGAACCGAACTTTCCACAATTCAGCAAATTCATGGCCGCATCAAAAAAAGACGAGGTCATGGCCATGCGCACACTTGCCCGGGACTGTTTTGTGGATGGTGACAAGGAACTTGTGGATGACGAGTCCCTCTTCCTTTTCGGACTTATGGGGCAACTCTCCGAACTTATCACCACACGGCAGAGTCTCCTGGTAAACTTATAGGCCGGTGGGTGGTGACGGACGATCAGCGTATCCGCCAGCGGACTGTCTATATCCGCCACTACTTCCCCGGCGTCAACCTTGACACGATCTCTGACGAGGAATTCGCCATGCTCTCCGAAGAAGCGCTGTGGCTGCACGAACAGATGCTTGCCAGCCGCATGCCGTTGTCGGTTTCCATACCGGAGAGGATACCCTGAACGGCCGCTGTAATCCTCCGGGGTTACGGCGGCTTCGCTTTACCCCCCCCCACCCTTTCCGGTGACACTACTCTTTTAATGCGACATTCCCTTCAATCATGGCTCAAGAACAAAACTATCAGGTCAATTATACCATCAACGTCGACGCCTCGCAAGGCACCAAACAGGTCATAGCTTTCGGCGAGGCTGTGGGCAAGCTGGTGCAGGCGAAAGCCTCGCTGTCCCCTGCGGTAAACAACATCAAGACAATGATGGACGAAGTTGACCGTGTCTTCCGTACCAAAAAAGGGAAGAAGCGTAGTTTTGACTATCGGTTGACCATTGACACGAGGAGCAGTGAGGAGAAGCTGGAACGTGTCAAGAACCTGCTTACGGACATTACGGCCCTTTCCAAAGGCATCAGCCTGACCATTAATGCGGGACAGGTGCTTGACAGCAAGAAAATCAAAACCGCCGCTAAAAATCTTTACGAGAAGAAAGCTGCGGAGATTCGCAAGGCCGAAATTGAGAAAAATGCGGCCTCTTCAGTAGGTACGATGGTCGACGCCCAGAAGCGCATAACCAAGGCCATCGGCAAAATCAATTCCGCCCTGGTTTCCGTGGAGCGCGGCAGGGAGCTGCAAATCAGGACCGATACGGCGGAAAACCGGCTGCAACGTGTGCTTTCCCTGCTGGAACGTATCAAGGGGGAATCCCGCCCGGGCCTGGGCATGCAGGGTGGAATGTCCGTGGGGAGCTTGTTCCCTTCCGTTCCCGTTCCTTATGCCCCGGGAGCATTCGTCATGCCGGAAAAGGCACAGCAGAAACTGATGGAGCGTCTTTATGCCCGGCAACAGCTGCATCGCCAGAAACTTGCACATGCCGAAGATGTTTTTGCTGCCGACCAGCGTCGCAAGGAGGAATCGGCCCGGGCCTCCGCGGAGGAGAAGCGGCGTACCGACGAAGCCCGTACCAGGGAACGGGAGCGTAAGGATGCCGCCCGCGAAGCGGAGAAGTTACGCAGGCAGACAGAACAGGCACGCCGGAAAGCCGAGATGGAACAGCGCAAGGCGGAACAGGCGGCAAGAAAACAGGAACAGCGTAACGCGATGCAGTCCGTACGGCTGATGCAGCGGGAACATACCGCTGCCGGGACACTTTACCGTAGCAAGCGACGTGCGGCCATCAACCGTATCCAATACTCGAAGGCGCCCTCGCTGAGGAATCTGCCTTTCGCTTCCATGCTGAACGCCTACATGGGCTACAGCCTGGTACGTTCGGAGCTGTCCGACGCTATCGAATATGCCAATATCATGAAATCGGCCAGATCCATCCTGCGCGTGGCCGACATGGATCTGGGATCTTTTGAGACCCGCTTCGACAACATGGCCCGCCATGTCCGCAAGATAGGAATCGATACGAAATATACTGCTGTGGAGATAGCCGGCGCCGTCAAGTTCCTTTCCATGGCCGGCATGGATATCGAGACAATCCACAAATCCATCCGGCCGGTCACGAACCTGGCGCTCATCGGGGACAATAACGTGTCCTATATTGCCGACCTGGCCACGAACATCATGGCTGGCTATGATATCCATAACGACAGTATGGATAGTGTGGCGGACATTATTGCGTCGACCATCTCCCGCTCGAATGTCAATATCCTCGAAATAGCGGAATCCTATAAAATGGCTGCCGGTTACCTGCGTATGGCCGGTGTGGAGTTCACGGAAGCCAGTGCCGCCATAGGCCTGCTGGGCAACATGGGGTTGAAAGGAACACTGGCGGGTACCTCGCTGCGGGCCATGTCCACCCGTTTTGCCAAGCCTACGAAAGAGGCCCGGGAGGTTTTGGACCGACTGGGCGTCAAATTCACGGAAAAGCGGGACGTGGAGGGGGTACTGGTGGAGAAGTTGCGCCCCATAGCGGACATCTTCGAGGAGCTGAACAAGAAAGGCGCCTCAATGGCGGACATGCAGGCGATTTTTGGAAAAATCGGAGGGAATGCAGCTATGATGTTTGTCCGTAATTACGACCGGCTGCGTGCACTCAGCTCCCATAATAGAGGTTCCCAGGGAATATCGGCTGAACTGGCACTTGTAAAGCAGGATACCACTAAAGGATTGTGGGCGCAGGTTACCTCCCAGCTGAGCGAGGGGTTCATGCGCGCGTTCGAGGTGATGGAACCCTCGGTACGTGCCGTTCTGCGTTCCTTTTTGGATAAATTCAAGGCTCCGGAATTTACCCGCGGACTGCTTTCTGTCGGGAACGCCCTGTTGGACATATTTACCGTCATAGGTAATATCGGGGCTTGGGTGGCACGCAACTTTCATTGGATAGAACCGCTTGCTTTTACGGGAGCGGTGGCTGTCCGGCTGTTCAAGGTGGCCGGTGCCCTGACCAATATCGGTATCGCCATGGGCTTTATCGGCAGACAATCGGCGGCGACGGCGGCCGTCGGCTCTGTACAGGGATTGTTGGATATGGGGAGTCCCGGCAAGATGTCTTTCGGACAAAAGAGGGCCATTGTCTCGGCCATGCAGTCCGCAGGCGTGACAGGACGGGGAGCTATGACGCGTACCTTGATGTCCGGAGGCGGTGTTGTCGGGGCGAAGGGTGTGCTGCAGTCGCTGTTCGCAACACAGGTGGCCACAGGTGGCAGCCTGACAGGCGCGGCTGCCTCCCTGAGTGCCATGGGCACGGGAGCGGTGGTTGCCACGGCGGGAATCGCCGCATTGGCCGGTGCTCTGGGCTGGGTGGCATATAAGACCTGGAAGATAAAGGAGGCGAAGGATGCCGTACTGGAAGAAATCGCCTCGAACCGCAAGTACCGTTATCCGTCCATAGAGGCCCTCCATTCCTCTTTGAGTGAGACCTACAATATGGCGCTCAAGACAAAACGTGCCGTGGACGAGGTTGTGGCGGGGAAGAGCATCGAAGAGGCTTCGGGACGTAAGATCGGTGCGTTCACATCCAACTGGTGGACGGGATTTCTGGGAGAGTTTGCCATTGCCTCCTCAGAAGGCATGGTGTCGCGCGAGCATATATACAATATGGACAAGGCACGTCAGGACGACATAAGGGAGGCGCTTGTGACCCTCGCCAAGCGGGACAGCCAGACACGCATTGACGCTGCCTACGCCGAATTCGGCAAGATGGGTACGGCACTGGACGTCGATGCCTTCCTTAAAACGGTACAGGAACGTTTCGGTCAGCAGGACAAGGATCTGGACAAGTCACTATGGAACGTAAGGGACGGTAAAATCGTCTATGTGGATGATATTGGTGACAAGCCGGAAGCGGTGGCCGCCCGGACATACGATTACGCCCGGTACATGAACACGCAGACCGTACCGGAGATTATACGGGCCGCAACAGCCTACCGTAACGCCATCTCGAGCGCCACAGACGCGCAGGAGTTTATGCGTAAGGGCGGTTTCGATTTTAACCGGCTCAGGAGCTGGGGGTTCGAACAGGATGAGAAAGGCCGGTGGAAACAGCGGACATTGGGACAGGATGCCACGGACGAGCAGCGTATAGACAATATTGCCAACCGTAAACTGGCGCACAATGTCCTTGTCAAATTCTTTTCATCACTCCGGCAAACGTTTGGCGGGTCAGCGGAGGCGGCCGAAAATATCCTTCGTACAGCAGGATTTACACCCGGACAGTACAGCAACGAACCGGACTCCAACGATACCCGTCCGTTCGACACGAATCCGATCACCAATTCACACCTGGATGACGGAGGTGCCGGCGGAAACTACTCGGGCACGGGCAAACTGTCATCCGCAGCCCCCAAACAAGTTATCGTAAATATCGACAGCCTGCTGAGTGTAAGGACTATCGACCTGATGAAATCAAAGGAGGGACAGACGGAGGAGATACAGAACCTGAAGGAACAACTGGCACAGGCGCTTATTGATGTTGTCCACGACTTTGACGCATCATGGAACGGATAAAAAAACTATAAAAAATGGGAAGACTGATACAAATTGCATCCTCGACCTTGTTAAGCGGGGGGATACTTGGAAACGGTTCGATTGGCAGCTATATCAGCAACTCAGCCCGTCTTGCCATGGGCATGGGGCTGGCCGAATTGCAGGACGGGCAGGTGCATTATTTCTCCAAACATCATGACCTGCTCAAACGGGCAGCGGTACAAATAACCTCACAAACGGCCTACGGATTGTTGCGTTCATATCCCAGATACCTTAAATATTGGGAACAGCAGGTACGGGATAAATACCTTCAGACACAATCACAATCCAGCCTGGCCAACAAGACCGGACAGTACTATCGTCTTATCAGCGAGCAGCAGGCCGTGGCACAGAAGAAAAGCCATACCGATTCCATTGTCGGACGGACGGTAGCGGATTTTCTGGAACTCTCCATATCCAAAGAGGGCAAATATTACGACAACAGTGAGTGCAAGGTGCTGCCCAACAGCCAATACGGCCTGGTTACATTCGTGGACCTGGGGCCACAGATACAAATCGGCAGCCGGAACAATATCCTGTTGACACAAGTGCAGGGGCGTGATTATACCCGTAAGGAATATATATCCGGCGGTGACCTTGAGATCACCATCAACGGTAAAATCACATCCAAATATCCGGATGTGTATCCGGAAGCGGAAGTTTCCAAATTTATTAAACTGGTACAATACAAGGGGGTTGTCGATTGTGACAATACGGTATTGCGCCAGTTCAATATCTCACAGCTGATTATACAGGGGTATACGCTTCACCCGACGGACTGCAGGAACGTGCAGCCATATTCACTCAATTGTGTCGCCGTTGAGCCGTCCGAAGCTGTGGAGCTCAAACTGGCCGGGCAGGAAAAGGCCGATACGGCTATCAGGCACACGAACAAATGGATCAAATATGTCAAATTCGGTACGGAGATCATCGATCCCGCCTCATTGCTTAAACTGACACGCCTATGGGTGTAGCCGCAATGGATGTTCTCTGCTGTCGTATTACCATTGGAGATGCCGATCCGTCCAATCCGATGAAGATTCGCAGCGGAGTGGAGATAACGGAGGTTCATACGCTTGAGATTAACGAGAGCTACAAGAAGCTGATCGGAACGGCCAAAGTCACGTTCCCGAAAGGTACCGTATGCCGTTCGACGATTATAGGCAATATGACACTGGAAGGGAAAGATGTGTCCCGGATAACGACAGAGGTCATGCAGGATGGTGTGATTATCGAAAAGCGCAGCACACAACGCCTGGTTGATGAGACGACTTTTAAAGTAGGGCAACGCATCAATATCAAGCTGGGGTATAACGGTGTATTGAAAAATATGTTTGACGGTTACATTACCGGCTACAACTCGGACAGTACATTGGAAATACAATGTGAGAATATGGCCTACAAACTTAAATTGAAACAGGCGCCCCATTTCGAAACTCCGGCAAAGGGGACAACTGTGAATGATGTGCTGGATGGGAAATACAATATCTTAAAAGATACCGGTTTCAAGATACATTCCGATACAAAACGGTTTGATATTCATATCGGCAAGATCAAGGTGACGGATAACTTTACGGTGGCGGACATTCTTTCCGAATGGTCGAAATATAAGATTTATTGTTTTTTGAAATACGACGCTGAGGACGAAAGCGTCATGCCTTCCATTGCTGTCGGACGTCCTTATTCGTCCAGCAAGGCGCAGCCGGTATTTCCGGAAGACGGCCCGGCCGGGCCGTTCAAGATATATTTTAACGAACATGTGGCGCAGAGCAACCTGAAAGTGGTCAAGACCGACCCGAAGTTTCTGGCGGTGACGGGCAAGGCGCTTGGAACGGACGAGAAGTTCTTTGAGGTGACGGTACGCATGAATCCGGAATATGATCCGGCAGTACCGGGCAGCAAGGAGTTCCAAACGGTAAATGCCACCCAAATTTCAAAAAAGACACATAAAGTGACCGGAAACACGACGGCTTCGGGGGCAAAAACCAAAACAAAGGTGGATTTGTCCACTTATACTATCGTACCGTATATGTCACCGCACGTAGGCATCAATTCAGACCGGCTTGTGGAAGAGACAACTGAATACTTCCGGAATTACAACCTGAATGGAATCACCGGCAACGTGACCATATTCGGGGATTTCGGGCTGTCTCCTGCCGTACAGGTGGAACTGATCGATTTCCGTAACCCGTCCAAGAACGGCGTGTATCTCGTGGAGGAGGTCACGACTACGTTCGGGATCGGAGGGTACAGGCAGCAGCTGAGTATTCCGTACAGGATTCGCAAATAACACTATTGTTCACCAATGTACATCCTTCCCTTCCAGGAAATTTCCTGGAAGGGTAAAACCGCATTCCGTTCCGCTCCAAGGAGCATCATTATTTTCATTCATAATCAAAATTCATTGCCTCCAACAAATTTCTGCCTTAAAAAATATTTTCGTAACCGGAGTGTTTCCGGCAAGAAGAACAATATCCGCAAATACCTTTGATATCAATCAGTTAATCATCTTTCTGATTCTCTGAACCAGCATAGCTTTTCGTTTTTCTATAAAATCAGAAAAATTGGACAATGAAAGATCCGTATCCGGGATAAGATGGTCCTCCATGAATTTCCGCATATCCTTGTTCCGGGTCTGTTCACTGACCCACTTCTCCAATGGTTTGGCGTTTTTAGACTCGTTCTCATTGGCATCGAGCATCTGCAGGTTCAGGATGGAATTGTAGACCTGCCAGCCGTATTTTTCCTTGTCTTTCTCTTCCAGATCATTGTATGCAGAGGCTGGGTGCAGGTGGTCCTGATGGAAGTTATTGTTTCTGTAATCAAGATCCGGATACAGCATGGCCAATATTGGAAAACTGTATCGTGAATCTTTCTGGCTGTAAAGCAGGTCTTCTATAAAATCGTCACCTACATCCGACAGTTTCCTGATTTCCGAGTTTATTTCCGTTGCCGGGAACAAGGTCACGGTTTCTTTTATATAGCTGCCGGTGATGTCTGTTGTGTATGCCCTTCTTGACTGTGCAAGCACGGAATCCGCGCTTGCTCCGAATGCCCTGCGGAGCAGAATTGAGAACAACCATTTTTTTATGATTTCACAATCCTCCCTATTTCCTATCTTTTTGTAAAAATCCTGATATATGCCCTTGTGATAAAGATAATATAGTATGGGCATGGCGGCATTATATGAGGTCATTGTGAAATCCGTCAGTCCGAAAGATCTCAGCAAGTCGAACAGGTTTGAAACGGCATCCCTGATCCTCGTCCAATTATTTTCCACCAGTTCAATAAAGCCCAGATTGAAACTTGTTATAAGAGAACGCACATCTTTATGATACAGGTACAGGAACGATTTTAATATGAAATCGTGAGATATATTAAATCCTTTTGAACGTACATGCTCGACCAGATTCTTGATTTCTGTCTTCGCGTCCATCTGTTTGCAATTGGCAATGGCAATGGACATCAGAATATCAGAAAAACTTAATGCGGTTCCCCCGGAATTGATCCGGATAAAAATATTCACGGCTTTGTCCGGTTTCTGTTCATCCTCCTCGTAAAAATTTATATTGAGCTTGGTGTGGATGACATTGTCCAACAGTCTCAGCAGTCTTTTGGATTCCTTGTCTATGTTATTGTCCTCGGCAAATTCATCGATGCCATAATTGTAATCCTGGTGCAAAGCCAGAATCTTACCTACACGGAACCATTTTTCATTAGACTTGTCAATAAATAAATCATTTTCCTTGGAGATATTCTTGTCAACAAAGGAAAAGATAAACTCCCTGTCGCTTTCCTCCTGTGTGTATTTACGGGATATATTGAAATATAGATGCCGGGTAGGGAAATTATATTCAGAATAATCCCAACGTTTCCTATAATCCTTGTACGCATAACTGCCGCACAGACCGATATACAATGACGTCAATCGCTGTTGTCCGTCCAATACCGCATAAAAATCGTTGATATTGTCTGTAGGAATCGGATCGTTGCATATCCGATGATACTGTATGAAAGCTGACAGAAACTTATAAAACCGGAAATCAGTCTTTGTTCCTCCTTTTACCTTCCAAAACAGCATGGAACTGATCGGGTAGCCTTTCATCAGAGAATCGAACAACTTTTCTATCTGTTCTGCCGACCATACAAAATCTCTCTGAAAAGCCGGCAACAGGTATTCATTCCGGTGGATACGTTCTATTGCCTGCGCTATTGTTATTGGTGATTGGAAACCTGCCATAATTACATAATTAAGTGTTTTTCGCAAAGATAGAAAATTCTATTTTTATGTTTTATTTTCGAGGAGGAAAAATGAAAACCTGAATATATTCCAACTACCTATTCTTCTATAAAAAGATCAATGTCTTCAGATAAGTCGAATCAGTTGCTTATTCGTGAGGCTATCCGTAAAATAGCTCTCGGCCGTAGCATGGAACGTATCAGTCTGGCTCCGGGAGGTATGTCGGGCATTGGCACGGCCCGTATGATACATGGATATGTCGCCAAAATACATGATGACCCGTCGGACGAGGAATTTTCCGAGTATGGCGGTACCGTTGATGTCGGCGAGTACCCGGACGAGACAGCCTCTGCGGAACCCGTCATCCACAAAGGCGTATTGCTTTCAGCGGCAACAAGCAGCGAGGGCGGTTTTTTGATTGTGCCTGCACTTTTTTCCGACGTAACGATTTTTATGGATGCCGCCACCCGGTACGCCTATGTGGTGAACTTCTCACATGTGGATATCCTGCGGCTGAATGCCCGTAAGGAAACCGTTGTCGGTGTAACGGAAATGGAGGAACTGGATCCGGAGAGTGACTCTGCTCCGGACTACGACGAGCTGGAGGCTACGGGAAATATGGCTTTCACACATTATACGCCGACAACCGTTACCGCCACTGTCAGGAACAAAAAGGGTAAGGAAGCCTCTACGGGGATTGAGGCGGAGAGCATTACCCACGTTGTAGACAAGTCGGAGGTCAGGCAGACAACGGACAAGATAATTCAAAAGGTGAACTCCACGACCGTAACGGTTACCGACAACAAAGTGGCGCTCGGTGACGAGAATGCCACCGAACCGTTGGTATTAGGCAATGAACTTGCCGGGCTTATGCTCGACTTCCTGACCGAGTGCAGCAAGGTGATGACCCCCACCTTGATGGGTACAATGTCACCTGTCAATTTCCCTAATTTCATTTCTTTGATCTCGCGCATTCAAAGGTTCCTCTCCAAAACCAGCTATACCAAATGAACGTACAACTGTATCCGGACATAGACAGCCTTGATAAGGAGAGCCTGTGTTATTCCATCTACTCGCAGCTCTACCATAACTTTTTCAATGCCCAGCAGAAAAAGGATGATGACCATCCTTACGGTGTCGAGGAAGGGGACGAGACCAGCATAAGGTTAAAAAATACGGCCTACGGGTTTGCTTCGGCCATTGCGGGGGCGGTTGCCGGTGAAGGTGTCCCGGGTGATGGAGGGTTGTTGCTGGAATACCTCAAGAAGTCGGGCGGTGACATGACCGGGGCACTCCGTGCAAATTACGGTTTCGAGGCGGGTGTCGCCAATAACCGTATTCTGGAGATCTGTTCGCAGGACATTACCGATGCGGACGGGGCGGTGACTGCCGTTGAATACGGTGTCAAAATTACCGGCAGTCTGAAAATAGGCGGCAGCAGCCTCCATATAGGCGGACAACAATTATTGGGTTACGATACGGACAGGAACACGGCGACGCTCAATGCCTCCCGCATTGATTTTCAGGATGCCTCCATACACTCGGGCGGAGAATGGATTATCGGGAACAGGGAAACGGGAGTGTTCATTTCTCCGTCACGGCTGACTGTGGGGGGACATGACGTATACCACCGGGGCAACGCCAATCTGGCGGCAGTGGACTGGACCATGCGGGACGGAACGGTGCAGCGTCATCTGGTGGTCTGCGGGAATACGGCTCTGAGCGGTGCTCTGGATGCCTTGTATGGGGCAAGGCTGGGTGACAAGGGAAAGTGCCTGCTTTCATTTTCCGGTGAGGAAGTCGCCCTCGGAGGCTTTCTTTCATTTCTGGACGGTTACGGGCTTCGTATTGGTGGTATGCCCGTACTCCAGAGGACTGATAATGACAAGATACAACTGGGCGGTATCGGAAGCGATCTGTTGCTGGGCAGCGGGCATACCACCAGAATACGCCTGCTGTCCGGCATTTCGGATGTGGACGGTGACTGTCTGATGCTCTCGTCCTACGGCAGGGCCTGCTTTCCGGGTTCGCTCACTGTCCGTCACAACTATGGTGCCGATCTGCTGTCTTCGTACCGGGTGGACAACTCGGATGAAGGCATAATTATTCACAAGCGGCTGCGTATGGGTATGGCTGGCGGATTTTTGATTACCGGAGATAAGGAAACCCTTTCACTGACCTCCATGGTTGTATACGAAAAAGAAGGCGTGCGGACAACCGTCCCCCATACCACAGTATTGGGACACCGTCCGTCCATAAGTGCCCATGCCCCTCAAAACCGTTACAGTGAGTCTTTCCATATCCAAACCGATGCCGATTTCATCTCCTCCGGAGTTCCGGTGGAGGCTGCCGGGCATGTCGGAATCTGCGCGTCGTCAACCCGGTTGGCAGACAAAATCCTATACTTGACAGAGTCGTTGAGGTTACAGGCTGTTTCCGGCGGTATCAGGCATTACGGTGACAGCTGTTTTCTCGGCTCCGTCTCTTCGGAATTCTTTTCTTCGGGCTTTGCCGGAAGCGGCTGGGGCATCCGGAAGAACCGTACCACGGGAAATGTCATCGCCACATTCGACGAGGTTGTCGCCCGGCGCAAGTTACGCGCCTACGAATTCGAGGTAAAGAAGGTTTCCGCGACCAACGGCTCTTTCTGGATCAGCGACAGCTGCTCGGGAGATTCCGTTGAAAAAATATCATAGCCCATGTCCGTATTCCGTTATTCAAAATACAAGGTCCGTATCGACCCCGACTCGCAGAAAACACAGGGGCTGCATGTCGGGGATATCGTCCGCAGACAATATGCCGGGCGGGAACGGGCGGTCTATTCCCTGATGTGCGTGACGGAAACCGGAACGGAGCTTGTCGGCGACAAGGAGGCGCCTTATTTTATCGGGGCTTTGCTGGACGGCGATGAACCGCAGAGCGGGGAGCTTCTGGACTTCGTACGGAGTACCAACCTGTTCGATACGGCGCGTAGCGGGGCACTGTACCTGACGGCTTCGGACAGCGAAGCCCCCTATATGGATGTCATCGACGGCATGGCAACGGAGCGTTCCCTTTGCTATCCGGTCATGAACGGAGGGGTGGCAGGGGTGCCTGACAAATCCAAGTATGCCGTATGTGGCCATGTGCTTCAATCCGAATACAGGGAAAACGATGCGGAGGCGACACGCATTGTCCGGATAGTCCGCAATGCGGAACCGGCGGGAGAATCCTCTTTCGGACTGATGCAGACTCTGGAGGAGTCGGTCGGGCATCCGGAACGTCTGCTGGTATCCTTCAAAATCAGGGCTTTCAGGGATTTGTCCTCCGTCCCCCTCTCATTCGGCTATACCAACCGGGAGAAATCAGATGCCGAGGATATATTGTCCGCCGGGCAGGAATGGGAGTACAAATTGTGGGTTATCACTGTGGACTATCCTGCGCAATATAGCCGGAGCCTGTTTCTCGATCTGACGGAAAGCCTGACCGCAGAGGGTGACTGGTGTGAATTGGCGGACCTGAATATCCTGCGGCTCTCTTCCGTGTCCGCTTTCGGCGATGCGGCCAAAGCCCGTGTGGGAAAGGTCTGCGGCATTATCGATCCGGTATTCGGCATACTGGACGGTTACGGGGCCTATTTTCAGAATCTCTACGCAACACGGAATGTCAACATCGCCGGAACATTGACCGCCGGAGATGAAAACGGTTTTTCCTCAACTTTCTATGTAGGCAAAATTCACAAAAATGTCATTCAGGACAGCCTTTCCTGTGCTTTCAGCGGATCCATGGCAGCCGGTACCGCCACTCCCACCGGTATCGGAAAGAGTGTACGGGTCACGTCAGACAGCCGCCTTACATTACAGGATGCCGGTTGGCGCAAAGCCCGTGCCGGCAACTATTATTGTTTTTCCATCTGGATAAAGGCGGAAGAAACAACGGTTGTCCGTTTTTATCAGGACGAGCATCTTGTCGGCGAACAGGCTGTGGATGCCGGCAGGGGATGGACACGTCATAAGGTATCCTTTCCTGTCCGGGAATCCGGCGCTCCTGAAATGACATTGGGTATCGCAACCCCGGTACCGGTCCTTCTGTCCGCCCCGCAATTGGAACCGGGCAAGACAGCGACACCCTACCAGGCGACGGATGGCGTGTTGTCTTACACGGAAGATTACGGAGCATGGTTCTCGAAAGGAGGTATTGGCGGAACTATCCAGAATCCGCTGCTCAGGTTGGGTGAGGACGGTTCGATAACCTCGCGTGACGGTTCTTTCGTCATTAATCCCGACGGTACGGGGCTTTTCGCGTCAGGGCGCTTCAAATGGAGCAAGGACACCATCGAACTGCGGGACGTGACCATCCGCTGGGAAGATTTTGACGAGGAGGCACAGGAACAGCTCAAGCCCCGTTCCGTATCCCTGACAGGCGGTACGGCCTTCCATTTCACGGATGAGCTCTCCGGCATATGTGAGCCGGAAAGCATCCCTCTTGTCCCCACCGAATATAACTTTAATCCGGAAAGCCGCTTATGGGAATATCTTGCATCGGACGGAATATGGAAAGAAACAGGCTGCAATGCCGCCGTGTTTGAAATGACACCGGCGTTTCACGGCTGGGAAGGGCGTGACGTATTAACCCTCCGCTACACCGCCGTATTCCGGAATGAAAATATTGGAGCCACCCATACTTTCTTCAAACTTTATGACGGTGCGCCATCCTATACTGTTCATGTGGAGTCGAAAAATGGCACGATATTCCGTAACGGCATTGTTTCCACGGTTCTGCGGGCCAGAGTGTACAGGGGCGGTGAAGATATTACCGCACTCATTCCCGATGGTAATTTCCGCTGGCTGCGGACAAGCAGGGATACCGATGGCGACAGGATATGGAATGACCTGCCGCATTATGGCAGGGAGATTGAGATAACCGGCAGGGATGTATGGCATAAGGCCGTTTTTGACTGTGAAGTGGACATATCAACAACAGAACAATAAGCATATGGCAATAAAAGTAGCACGCGGACAGATAACCATCATTGACCAGAATGATGCTGTTTCCTTACAGGCGTTCATCGGTTCTTCGCAACCGCTCACCCAGGTATTCAACAAGGATACGGGCGTTTATGCACCTTCATGGGCGGCATCGCCGTTTTTGGTGCTCACTCCTTCGCTGTTTGTCAGCGGTAAGGCCGCCACCGACCAGATTTCATCAGTCGGTAATGCGGCTACGCTGACAGCCGGCGTTAAAAGCGGCTCCGCCAAGTGGTATAAAAACGGTTCGGCCATAACTTCGGGCCAGGACAGCTGTACTGTCGGTGCGGCGTCCGCCAAGTATGCCCTGACCATCAAGGCCAACCATATGACCGTTTCCACGCCGCAGGTACGGTATGCCTTCGAGGCGGTTTATATCGATGCCAACGGGCTGGAGGTGCCTTTCCGTTCCGAGATACAGTTTACCCAGCATCTGAATGCCGGAGCGATGATAGCCGCCGTGGCATATGCTCCCGACGGTGTTGTCTTCAAAAATGACGAGGTACCCACACTCAAGGCGCATTGCGACCTGTGGCGTGGCGCCACCATCGATACCACCAATGTCACCTATGCCTGGGGAATCAAGGATTCCTCCGTTTTTGCCAATACCACACTGGTTGCCGCCGCTACTGCCGGTGCGACCACCGTCACAGTGGCCTCCACCAATAACATGGAAGCCGGCGGAAAGATTACAATAAATTCCGTGCAGTACACCATATCGGCGGTGAACACCTCCACCAAGGTCATAACGCTGACATCGGCCCTCACTGCGGCGGCCAATTCAGGGGCTTCGGTTTCCTGTCCGTATTACAACTCCATGCTCGGTGCCGGATGGTCCTGTCTGACTTCCACCAATCCGCGTGGCGTGACGGCAGGATGGACTACGAACGAAATAACCATTACTGCGGACGCCGTACTGAATTTCGAGACCTTCAAATGTGCCATCAAGGACACGGACACATCGGCCGGCAACGCCTCGGCCAACAAGGTTGTATGCGATATCATTTCTTTCACGGATATGTCCGACCCCATTACGGTGGACCTTGTCAGCCAGAAAGGGTTCACCATCAAAAATAACGGGAATGATGTCGATGCCAAAGCGGTGCTGTATCGTAACGGTGAGGTACTGGACGATGACGGGACTGCCTATACCTACACATGGAAACTGTGGAACTCGGCCGGAACATCCGTCATAAAGACTTATACGGGCAAATCCATCACCGTATCGAAAGCCGATGTGACAGGCAAGGGCGTACTGATGTGTGAAGTGTCGAAATAGTAATGAAGGAACGGGGCTTCTACGGATGGCAAGCGGTGTGAACCGGTCTCATCCCATCCGTGCGACAAAACGGGAGCCTTGCCATTTGGCGGCAACCTGCCGCCTTTTTTTGTCCTATACTTTTCTTAAAAGAGCATATGGCAAAGATACTGGTCGCCCGCGGTCAGGCGACAATCAACATACAAAAGGACGGTTATACGCTTAGCCAGTCACCCGGTGAATACATCTTCCCTGCGGATGCCGACGGGAAGATAGTTTCTGCCGTATCCGTCACCTCCTCTGTCAAGGTCACGCTTGGCGATTCCGGTTTTACCGGATTTTCCATCGGCAACATTACCAGACCGGCAGGATTCTCCTCCATATCCGTCAACAACAGCAACAAGACCATAACTTATGCGGTCGCAGCAGGAACGACCACACTGGCCGATCATGGCACTGTGGTTATTCCCGTCATTATATCCGGAATCACCTACACCCTGTCATTTGTCTGGTCAAAGGCCAAGTCAGGGGCACCCGGCAAGGATGGAAACGACACAGTGATGCTTGACTGGGTCAAGGAGTGGAATACCAACAAGACACTTATCGGCAGCAGCACGGTCATCACTCCAAAAATTTTTACAGGGATCAAAAACAGTGACGGCACGATAACCGGTGTGGCAATCGGGCAGTTCCCCCTCTCTGTCAGGACAGCTTCCGGTACCATTACCTCTGAAACGGTTAACGGCATCTATGGTTTCAAGAACGGTTACAAGACCTTTTTTGTAGATAACGGCGGTAATGTCCAGTTCGGTCATGGCGACCAGGTTGTCAAATACAATGCGGCTACCGGCAAGGTGGAGTTCGGAAATGGTGTCAGCCTGAACTGGATAGGTGCAACCTTTATTGACAAAGACGGTGTCTTTACCGGTAAACTTTCAGCGGGTACGGTAAAGGCGGTGCAGCTTGACGCCTCACAGATAACTTCAGGTACGGTCTCCGCCTCACGTATCGATGTGGCTTCCCTGAAAGCCTCTCTTATTACTGCCGGGAATATCGAAGCGCTGACACTCAATGTCACGAAAGGGAAAATTGGCGGCTGGTCCGTCGACGGTGACAGCATCTGCCGGGGAACGAAGAACAACACTTCCGGGGCGATGACCGCCGCCTCCGGCTCCATGACTTTGGGGTCAAACGGCATCCGCGGTTTTAAATGGTGTCTGGATGCCTCGGGGGCGGGGGCTGTTGCGGGAGGCAATATATCCTGGGATGCCTCGGGCAATGTCACCTTTGCCTCTTCCGTCTCTTTGCAATGGACAAATCCGATCAATACCATCGTTACCGCTTTGGGCGGAAACGGCTCTCCGAAGCTGACAAAAATCACTGCGGCCGGTATTTATACCGGCACTGTCACCGCCTCACAGATTACGGCAGGCACTATTTCTGCCGACCGTATTGCCGCCGGAAGTATCACCGCCTCCAAACTGGACATCGCCAATGTAAAGGCTTCTCTCATTACGGCCGGAAATATCGAGGCCCTGACGCTGAATGTCACGAAAGGGAAAATCGGTGGCTGGTCAATCGGCGCAACCGTGTTGAGCGGCAACCACATCCTGCTTGACTGCGGAAACAGGCGTGTGGTGGTTTACGGACTTAATTCCGGCGCGACAACCGGACAACGGGTACAATTGTATTATAACAGCGACAGTGATTTCGGGTTGTATGCCACGAACAGCACAGGCACATGTGTCGCACGTTTCGGGTCCCAGAACAATATTGCCGGCTGGACGGTGGATGCCTCCTCCATCCGTAAGGGAAACATTGTACTGGGGAGTGACGGTTCAATAACCAATGGTACGAAATGGAAATTGAACAATGACGGAAGCGGGCAGATTGCCTCGGGGAACATATCATGGGATACCGCGGGGAAAGTCTCGTTCTCCCCTGCCGTTTCCCTGCTATGGAAAAATGACATAGAGGCCGCAAAAACAACCAATTACGGCTATCCGTATTATTACAGGCTTGTCATCAACGGGGAAGAGAATAAATACTATCCTGTCATCCTCAAGGGCGGTGAACAGAATTTCAAGCGGGACATTCTTGTGCGTCGTGCCTACAGCGAGCAGGCTCCGGCAAGTTGGAACACGTCCACGCATAAGGGTGGCCTGGTACTGCTGCTGAAGGCCAATTTCGGTGGCTGGGGCGGCATCAGCTATTCATGGGACATTTATGAACTCTCCGAATCCTATTGCCGCATGTTCGCAGGTGCGGCCCTATGTGGGAACAACTGTATGTTCGCCGTGTTCTTACGCGGTGGCGGAACGACCGGAGCGGTCTATCATATCTATTCCGACCAGCCGATTGTCAGTAACGCGATGAGTCCGTCCCCCATACCGGCAGCACCGCAGATCGCTTACAACTCGGATTTGATTTTTCAAAGCGGTTCCACCAAGGCGAATGCACCGGCTCCCCGCACGCTGACAGCTTCGGTCGAGGAAGAAATACGCCGTAAACGTTTTATTGCACTGGCACAGGGAAGTGACAGCACTCTTGCCGCACACCCGCTGACCTATATCGGCTCTACAGGCATCTATACCGGTACGTTGACGGCCGCACAGGTCAATGCCGTCAGCATCAACGCATCCAGCATCAAGACCGGGACGCTCTCCGCCGACCGTATTGCAGCGGGCAGTATCAATGCCTCCAAACTCGATGCGGCCAGCATCAAGTCCTCCATCATCAATACGACCTATATCAACGGTCTGAGCTGCACCTTTACCAAAGGGAAAATCGGTGGCTTTACCATCGGGAGCGACAACGTCACCGTCGGCAGCGTCGGGGCAACCGGTGCCATACCCTTGCAGATCCGTTCGGCATCGACCGGCAGCGGCTACTGGTATACCGGTGCCTACAAGCCGTTAGGCATTACACTGACCTGGCATCAGAGCAGCAATGCCGGCCATATCGTTTTCGGACAGATTGCGGCAAGTGGGAGTACGGTCAAGACCGGATTCATCGGCATACAGATGATGTCGTGGGACCATCTGGAATATTTCTGCCTGTCGGCCAATTATACCAAAAGTGGTGGAAAGGAGATCTATAACCGCATTGCCGGGTGGGCATTCGACCACAACCATATCTGGAAGAACAATATATCGTTGGGTTCGGACGGGTCGATAACGAACGGCAGCAAATGGAAACTGAACAATGACGGCAGCGGGCAGATTGCCGGAGGCAATATTTCATGGAACGCTTCCGGTTCCGTCACTTTCGCCTCTTCCGTGTCAGCCCAATGGACGACCGGCATCACGACCGCCCAGGAACTTGCCTCCGCCATGGCGTTTGGCAAGATGCTCTACAGGGACCCGACCTTCTGGAAGGGGAACAACAGTACCGGTGTCTATAACAATTCCGGCAACGGCATGGTGACGGTCACCCGCCAGCAGGATACGTCGGCGCCTAATGACAGCAAGTATGTCCTGAAGATACAGACTAATGGAACCGCCAGTCCTGGCAACGGAGGATTCTATTTCGGAACGGCCTGCAGTTCGCGCAAAGTGCTGGTCGCCCGTATCATCGCCAAAATTCCCGCCGGACGCAATATCTGTTGGGCCTCCAACAACATTGGTACGGGCGGTTCGAGCCGCTGGCTTACCTCCACGGCAGGAACCGGAGACTGGAAAGAGTATGTATACAAGGTCGTATGCGGCACCTCAAACTTCTCCAGCACCCATTTTTTCTATATTGACGGGGCACAGGGGACATCTGCCGCACCATTGGTCTGGTATGTGGCTTATGCCACGGTTTTTGACCTTACTTCCACAGAAAAGTATACCACGACCATCGACGCCAACGGTATTTATACCGGTACGGTGAAGGCAAACCAGATTATTGTGGACAGCGCCCTGGTTGTAGGAGGCAGCTCTTATAGCGGCAGTATTTCAGTCAAGGATGCGGGCAACGCGGTCAAAGTGACGCTCGACAGGACGGGTATCACTGCCGTAGCCGGCAAGATCGGAGGATGGACGTTGGGCACCAGTTCGCTTGCGGCGTCCGCGCCAAGTTCCGGGCATAGGATTGTAATGGCGGCCTCCGGATATATCTATCATGACAACCCTTCCACAGGAAAAGAGTATTGGGCTTTGAAAACCGACGGTTCCGCTGTTTTCGGATATGGGAAAATTTCGTTTGCGGCGGACGGTTCCGGATATCTTGCGAACCAGAATATCAAATGGGATACCGGCGGCAACGTGACGATGACCGGCACGATCAATGCCAATGCCGGCACGATAGGCGGCTTTTCCATCGGCCAGGGACGCATTGGATCTACGGCCACGGGAAGTGGTTCCGGTGGCGGTCTGGCCATCTACAACGATTTGTTCCGCGTGGGAAACACCATTTCCTACGTTCTCTTGGGGGCCAACACTTTTCCCGCCTCCTCAGGCGGGACCTGTGCGGCGGGGCGCATCGTCAACAACAAGGTAAATTCATATATGAACAACTACGGGTTGTATATTGATGTGAAGAACGGTCGCCGAAACTATGGGGTGTGGTCCAATGCCCCATTGGTCGCACCAGCCGCCATCGGTCTCAAAATGAAAAAGATCTATTTCACAGGTTCCGGCTATAGCATTGACTTTTCTGACAGTAATGTCTTTTGTGTCTATGCCAACTCCACCTGCAATGTCAATCTTCCGAGCGCGTCGTCGGTTGCAAGCATGTTCGGATATTCGAGCCTTCCCTCCGATTTTGCCTATATGTTTACCCTGTTTTACAGCTACAACTGGGGAGGGCATATCAATATCATGAATGTGCGGAATCAGAATGGGGGCACGTCAAATTATGGTATGGAAAGAGGGGACTCGCTGACGCTCCTTTGTTGCAATTACCCGTCTTTTCATTACCAGGTATTAAATTATAATGGTTAATAACCGGAACAGAAACTTTTACCCTATACTTATTTAAAATTCAAATTATATGAATATCACCAATGTCACTATTACCAGGACAGCAGAAGAGAAGACGGAAAATGCCTTTTATATGCTGGAGTATTCCGTTGTCAATGACGAGCTGAGCCGTCTGCATGTTTCTGTCAATGAAAAAGAAGTCGATGAGGAAGGCAACATAAAGCCTGTCGGAATTATCTATATGGAACAAGGGATCCTTTCCTGCAACTTTCCGATGGTGAGGGAGCTTGGTCCCATATTCCAGGATTTCGACAGGATGCAACAGGATATTCGCGAAAAAATCAATCCTAAATAAAGAATCATAATGGAACTGAGTGTCAAAGACCGCCTTTACCTGCCGACTTTCCTGCCGGCACGCGGCAATTTTAAGGAGTTCAACCTTAAAAAAGAGATTCTGCGCAAAATCGCAATTGGCGATGAGGAACGCAAGGTTATCAATCTTCGCGAAAATGCGGAGGACAAGCGTATCGAATGGGATGTGGAAAAAGAACAGCCGTTGCCGGTGGAGTTTTCCTCCGATGAGATGGCCTACTTGCAGGCCGCGTGTGAGAAAATCTCGGACGAACAGTTGCCTGACGATATGTGGGGGACTGTGGAAGCGATTTACAATGAAATCTCCAAGGAGGCATAAACCGATTTTTCTATCTGCCGCTACTCTTTATGTAAAGAGTGCCCCGGCCGTACTCTTGGTATGGCCGGGGATTTTTTGTATCAGCACATGCCCAGACAAGATATCATAATGGATGCCGAATATGGAGAAGTGGAGACTTCCGGACAGATTGCCGGAAAAACCTTCTACGACTTCCACCTGTTTGACAGTGTGGAGGGTGCCGACAATGCGGCCTGCCGTTACGGGGAGATAGCCGTACCGGTAGATTTCCTTGCATCATACAGTGATGCAAGGGGTATCCATATCCGTATTCCCTATGTAGCAGACATACGCCTGCTGAAAGTGCGTATCGCCATGAAAAGCGGTTCGGGGGGTGTCGGATATGTACGTGGTGCAGTTGACGGCAGGCATTGGTTTCCCGTCATGAGAGAGAACGAAAACGGGACAAGGGAGACGGTCACCCCCGCCTCGCTTTATGCCTTGAACGATGAAGGGATCTATAACCTGCTGCTCGAGGAGGACTGCCTGCTCATTTACAGCGGGGAAGAGACGGATTTTGGTATTGGCGCCTCTAAGGTGCAGAACGAAACTTTCCTTTTGAAAGCCGCCGCCGGAAACTTATACCAGCATCCGACCACCGGTGTGGGGCTGATTGACTTCCTGCATTCCAATATGGAGAACAACGGGCTCGCCGCCAAACTGCAGGCTGAATTTACTTCCGACAAAATCATCATCAGGAATGCCTATATAGATTCGGTGACAGGAGAACTGTTCCTGGAAACCGAGGAGAAGGAGGACAGCCATGGGTAGTTACCGCGTCGTTGCAGGACAGAACATCTATGATGTAGCCCTGCACCTGTATGGAAGTGTCGAGGGAATCGTGGACCTGCTGGTCAACAATCCTGCCCTCTCGCTGGAAACAGAACTCTGTTCCGGACAGGAACTGACATATACCGACGGCTTTGTCATCAATGCCGACGTGGTCGCCTATAACGAAATGCACGGCATCGTCCCCTCCAATGGGGAGCGGCACGTCTATCCCAAATATTTCACCGGTCCGTTCACGGCAGCCTTCCTGCTCCCGCCGACATTGGTCTCCGCAGAGTGCAAGGTGTCAGGAACGGGGACGCTGGAAGTTGACTGGGGAGACGACAGTGCTGTGGAGACCGTCATTCTTGGCCATACGCCATGCACGCTGCGCCATACTTTTGACAGGCGGGTGCGCCGGAGCCGCAAGATCCGCTGGTTTACCGATGCGGAATTCCGGTATATGGATTGGAGCGGGCTGCAACCTTCGTCCGTTGTTTTACTCCGTCCGCTGCACGTGGAGGAGCTGACCCTTCGGAACTGCACACCCGCATTGGACAGCTTCGGGATTTTGTCCGGAACTTACCGGATCGATCTCTCGGGGATAATGACGGACAACCTCGTTCCGCTTGCCGGGTGCCATAACCTGATGGAGCTCGACCTGTCCGGAGCGCGGATAAAGCCGGCCGTCATAGACAAATACCTGACAAGCATTGTGGAGCATTACGGAAACAGACGTAATTGCCGCATGACATTGCCGACAGCCCCGACGGGAACTTATAAGGAACCCGGGCGGGATGAAACGACCGGACGTTACCGTATCACATCGGGCATGGAGGCGGTATGGGTCATTCTGCATGAGGAAAGCTGGAACGAAGGTGGAGCGTGGGAATTTATCATCAACAATAAAATCTATACAGTGTAATGAGCCGTACAATAAAGGAAATATACAACGAGGCCATAGCGGAACGGAACCGGCGGCTGGAACTGACAGAGTTCGCCAGTGATTCCAAAATGTCCGTCATGAACGGAATCCTGTGGGTAGTGGCCGCTGTCATATACAGTTTCGAATCCCTGCTGGATGTCTTTGCCGTGGATATTTCCGAAGCCATTAACGGACGCATCAACGGTACTCCCGCCTATTATGCCAACTCCCTGTTGCAGTATCAGCAGGGAGATGAGCTGACGGTACGGGAAGACGGTCTGGCCTTCGGCTATGCCAATATCGACGAGACCAAACGCATCGTCACGCAAGTTTCCTATATGGAGAGCACAGACGACCAGAACCTGGACAGTAAACTTATCCTGAAAGTGGCTACCGGTGCAAAAGGCAGCCTTTCCGCCATACCCCCGAAAGAACTGGCGCCCATCAACGCCTATATCAACAAATTGAAATTCGCCGGTACACGCGTGGAGGTCATCTCAACCAAGGGCGACGTGCTGATTCCCCGCCTTACGGTCTTTCATGACGGGGCCATACCCGAATCAGAAGTGTACGACTCCATTGAAGAGCAGTTGAATGCCTACATGATGGATATCGATTTCGATGCCGCCGTCTACGTTTCCCGCCTGACGGATGCCATACGGCGGGCAAAGCATGTGACCGATGTCCATATCGACGGGCATGCCGTTCCCGAACAAGGGGTTTTCATCGCCAGCCATGACACCGACGGCCATATACAGCCGCCACAACGCATTGCCCGTATGGCTTATACCGCATCAGGATATCTGAAGGAGTCCTCCGGGAAGGATGAGGAGGACGGGCTGCCAAATTTCCGTGAAGCCATCATTTTAAAAATAGAAAACCATGAGATATAAGCTGTCCATAGACCGTACCGTGAACCGCCTGGTTCCGCATTACCTGTCGGGACGCAGGTTCATCCTGTTCGTGCAGAGCTGCCTTTATCCGTTGCAATGCACCAATGAGCGGTTCCGTGATTTCACGAAAGAGATGCATATCCGGGCACGGATGACTTCCCAGGTAATCTACTTCGAATGGTTTCTGAACTACAAGTTCGGCAAATACATCAGGGACGGCAAGGACCGTATCCTTATCAGGGACAGTGAGAGTGTCGGTGTGGACCTCTACCATGAGGGTGCGGAATACCAGCGTCCCTGTACCATCTGGTACAATGGGGAACAGATCATATCAGATAATGATGCGGAGCGGCCCCGTCCGTTCTACCTGCTGATAGAGGAGAAACTTATCAACAAGGTCAGCTTTGTGGTCTGTGTCCCGCCCGTCACCATATCACCGCACGAGCTGGTCTATATGCTCTCCTATGTGGTGAATACTTACAAGACGACCGGCAAGACCTATCTGATCAGGATTGACGAAGAAGAATATACACCTAACAAGAATACAGGACAATGAAAGAATATATCGCAGAGACCGGCGGACGGTACACTTATTCCGACGACATCCTGAACCTGCAGGAACTTGCCCTTAGCATGAGCGCCGTTTTTGACAGCTGTTCGGATTTCATCATCTCAGGCTGCGAACCGGACGGTCCCCGTATCTCACCGGGATATGTGTGGCTTGGCGGTAAGGTCCGCCGTTTTGAGGGAGCCGCTGATGCCGTCTATCCTTATTATATTTACGAGGCCAACAGGCATGAGTCGGTGGTCTATGCCAATGATGTCAACAAACGCGGACGTACTTGCTACCTGTGTGCCGGAGCGAAGGCCATACCTGAAACGACCGATCCTGTTACGGGTAAATTACCTGTAAGCATTGAAGTTACAGAAAGTTATGCCCCCCGTTTTATTGATAGATTCTTCGGGCGTTATGCCGTACTGCTGGACACGCCTTTCACCCGGCAGACCGTCAAGAAGGACCTGGTACTGGCCGGCACCCTTACCGGACAGAAAGAAATCAATTCCAGAACCGCCGTTTCTGTCAGCGGGGAAAACGGCTATATGCTCAAAGGTGTCGTCAAAACTGACGGCGGCATCTCGCTTGGCGCTTATCTGAACGGATTGCCGGTCAATGAAATTATCATCCGTACAGACGGCGGCTTCAGTTTCATGAAGCAGGGCAAGGAACTGGTACGTATAACGGAAGACGGGATCTCTTACGGTACCTCACTGGGCGATAGCGCCCGTATCGGGGCAATCCGTATCAAAGGTTCCGATATCTATAACACTTCGGATACGACAGATGAGGGCTGTGTCCGTATCAATTATTACGGTGCGCAGGGAGGCGGAACAAGATACCGCAACTTTGCCGTACATGACGGGAAATCCGGAAGCAGCCCGGTCCTGGAAGTAGCCGGCCGTACCGCCACCGTACGTACGGGCGGGCTATTCGTCGTGCAGAATGCCGGACGTGGGATCGACCTTCAGAATACCTCCTATACGAAAGACAACGCCAGGCTCACCAATCTGGTCACCTGGCGGGACAGTGCCGCCTCCGTGCTCGCAATGGCAGGTTTTGATACCACGGACGATTACCGCTTTATCCTGCGGAACACATTGGGAGATATTGTGCTTGCCCCTTCCGGCTCGGTGGATGTGCTCGGCACGCTTAAGATCAACGGGAAATCCGTATCGGACACCTATGTGAGCGTCACGGCCTTTGCCGGGGAGATGTCGAAGAAAGTGGATGCCGTCAAGGGAAAGCAGCTTTCCACCGAGGATTTCACCACCGAATACAAAAAGAAACTTGCGGCCATCACCACCGGGGAGCTTACGGGAGGCGGTGACGGCTATGTTACGGCGGGGACTGTCCGTGCCGCACTGAAAATGAAGCTTTCAGCCGATGAGAACCTGTCCGATATCATGGACAAATCCGCCGCCCGGAAGAATCTCGACGTCTATTCCAAAACGGAAGCCGGCGAAGTCTTCCTGAAGACCTCCGAAGGGTTGAAAGAACTGGTACGTCTGACCGCTGAAGAGATCAACAGGCTTCCGGCAGAAGAGGCCGCCGCTTTGAAAGCGGAAAAGCAGGCAGCCGTGAGGGACACCCTTGATGCCGAAAGGAAAGGTACCGGAGAGTTGAAACTTGCCAAGCTGTCGAATCTTTCAGACCTTTCTGACAAGAACAAGGCCCGGAAAAATCTTGAAGTCTATTCCAAGACAGATATAGACACGATGATGGCCGGCAAGCTCGGTACGGACTCTGCCTATCAAGGCATTGTCTTCACGGCCGGGCTTCGGGATAAATTACAGGCCATTACCACCGGTTCTTTTGCATATACCGACAGTAACGGCACCTCACACGCACAGGTCGAGGGGTATGTGATGACCTCACAGGTAGTGGGGGAACTCAAAAAGAAGGCTGACCGGCTGTTGGGAGGCTACAGCGCTTCCGAAAAGGAGACCGTCGCCACGAACCTGGACCTCTATACAAAGGCGGGTGCCGACGCCCGTTTCGCCACCCTTGAGAATCTGTTCCAGGATTATATCAATTTTTTAGTCCGGCAGGGAAAGAGCACCTCGGAGGCACAACAGTTCCTGCAGGGCAAGTTGAACGTACTCTCCAAGAATGAGATTGTCAGGGATTACCTGCGCCGGGACAGCAAGCTGTCCGACCTTCTGCTGCCAACGGCGGAGGCCAGACGGCAGGCCTGCCGTGCTCTCGGAGCTGCTTATGCCGAGGAGTATCAGCCGTTGCTTGCGGATACAGGATGGGTACAGATGGAGAACAGCGGATCGGGTACCAACACACAGTCGCTCTTCGTCCGCCAAATCGGGAACATCGTTTCCATACAGGGTGCCGTCAATACGGCCAACAGGGACGGAAACAACTGGAGAGGTATCGTGGCGGTCATCCCCAACAAAATACAACCACCCCGGTACAGTGTGCGCTGCACCGCCACTGACTGGAATGATGACCATAAGTACAACCGTGGGGTATCGTTCACCATTTACGGCGGCTCGCGAAGGATACAGCTTTATGAGCGCGGTATGTACAATGCCAATGTGGAACTCAACTTTACATATTTCGTATAGCCATGAAACAGAAGATGAATGTAAACGGTGACATCGAAAGTCGCCGCAGAATTGCGGAACGCAGGTCCGTTCCCGCCCGAGAGAATATTTCACCCGACAACAGCCAACAGTATCATGAAACAGAAAAGGATCCGGCGGCAGCCACAGAAGAAACCGTCTTTCCGGGGAACGAATCCCCGAAAGCGAGAAGACGGAAGACCGCAGGGGACGTTTAAACGTTTCCCCTTCGACCAGACCCGGATAGGGTTCATGCTCCGTTATGAGATGCCGGTGGTTTACCATCTGCTCCGCAGGCTGTATGACCGGCAACAGCCTTTCGAGCCGGACTGGCATGTCATCGAACTGGTTGCGGAGGCGTCGAAAGACCCTTCGTTCAGAAAGGCGAAATTCAGCCGCTATCTGGATGAATACCGCCGGAACGGGGTTTACTGTCGGCGGGGCAAACGGCTTACGCCCGGACGTAAAACCTATTACGAGGGCATACGCCGTCGCAAGACGGAAGAGTATATCCGTCAAAACCGCAGGAAGCTGCTCTTTGAAAGACGGAATGGGCCGGGCAGTGACAAACTGCCCGGGGAGATTAAAAACATACTTAAAATGAAACGGTAATGCATTGACGGACAATGGCTGGCGCAAACATTCATATGCATGTATGGCTGTTCGGGAGCATTTGTCTAACTTTGTATTCCACAGTCGCTGCAAGACCTTTCCATATTGTAAAATGAGTATCCGGCCAGGATACGGCCGGCGGGATATCCTCTCCCTATATTGTCAAGTGAATACGGACGGTGCAACCGAACCCGTCTGTCCTGTAACCAGTTTCTTTGCGATACGGGCCTGCCGTGTCGCACTCTTCGGGCATTTTTAATCCATAAAACCAAGCGTTTATGCAAGAAGAAGAAAAGAACAACGGCATGGAAGGCATGTCTGTCGAGGAGATGTTCCTCGGTGTCCAGGAATCGTATCAGGAGGCACAGCAGCGTGCCCAGGAAGAGAACAGGGCGTTCGCCCGCACGGAATTCTTCCGCATGGACAAATTCGGGACCTACCGTCTGCGTGTCCTTCCCATCGCCCCCAATCCGGACGGTTCACCGGCCCGGCCCGGTTATGAGTATCCGGTTCACCAGTTGCTGCTGGAACTGGAAAAGCCCACAACCGGAAACAAGCCCCAGAAGATGTATGTCACCGTCACCCGCGCCACCGATGCCGGATACAGTGTCGATCCCATCGAAACTTACCGGCGTCTGGCCGTAGAAGCCGCAAAAGAGGCCGGGGATGAGAAACTGGCAGAAAAAATCGCCGGCGGTTCGTTCGGTGGCGGCTTGAAGTACAACTACGGGCACTGCCTCTATATCTTTGACCTGGGCGAGCGTGCCAAGGGAGTACAGATGATGACCCTCTCGCACGCCCAGTTCAAGGATCTGGACGAGCGGAAGTTCAAACTCTGGAGTAAGAAGCTGGCCAAGAACCCGTCTTATCCGTGTCCGGTTTCATCGGTGTACGACGCCTATCCCGTGGAAATAGAAAAACGGCGTAACGGGGCCAAGACCGAATACCTGTTTTCCATCGACAATGAATCCGACCCTGAACCTCTGACCAGGGAGGAGCTGACCGCCTTGCTGGGAGCACCCCGTATTCCGGAAATCATTTACCGCTATACCCGTTATCATCTGGGTGCCACCGTTGAATTCCTTAAACAGTGCGACGGCATTTACGGCATGCGGCTTATGGAAACGGACGAGATGAAAGAGGTCATACAGCAGTTATCCGACGAACTGCCGAAAGAAGATACCTCCTCCTTCTCGTTCGACCGCCGTACGAAGGACAACAAGGACAATGTCCAGGACGGGACAGGAATTTCCCTGGACGATCTTCTTGAATATTATGACGAGCTCAGGCGGCAGGACCTCGGTGACAAGACCGAGGAGGGACAGGAGCTGCGTGCAATGATACGCAGCTACATTGAACAGGAAGCGTTGTCCGTCCGTGTCACCCGCTCGACAAGCAACCGGGAACTGCTCGAACTGATTGAGAGTGAGATGGAAGGTCCGAAACCCACAGACACACCGGAGGACGCTCCCAGGGAGGAGGAACACCGGCTTGCGGAAACGGAGGAGCGTGCCGAGCGTCCCCGCCGTCGCAGATAACCCCTTTTATAAGTCTTTGAGTTTTAACCCGGCGGGAGGCGTCCATGCCTCCCGTCTTAATCACACACATTCATGGAAGAGAGCAAACCTTGCATATTGTTGTTGAATGATATCCATGTCTCAAAAGACAACATCCCTGCATTTCAGGCCAACTGGCAGGAGGCCGTGGAGCTCTGCAGGAAATGGGGTATCAGCGAAATCGCCGTCGGAGGCGACCTGTTCTTTTCACGTGCGGCACAGACACTTGACGTGCTGCTGGCAGTACATGACGCCCTGCTGGAAACCTCACGTGCGGGCATCCATGTCACGCTCGCCGAGGGGAATCATGATCTCGTGAACCAGGAATCCGTTAGAGGTTACTGCCATGTCTTTGACTGCCATCCGGATGTGACGGTAGTGGATGACTTCCTGACCCTGTCGCGTCCCGGCTGGGAGTTCGCGCTTCATCTGATGAGTTATTTTCCGGAGGACGGATCGTTTATCGAAAGGCTCGAACAGTTGGAAGAGAAAGCGCTTTCAGAGGAAAAGAAACATTTTCTTTATATACACGAAGGTATAAACGGGGCATTGGCGCAACCATCGGAGAAAGAATTGCCCGCCAGGATTTTTCTCCCGTTTGATAAAGTTTTTGTCGGCCATTACCATAACCGGACCGTCATTCCACAAACCCGTATCGAATACATCGGGGCCTCCCGTCAGCACAACTTCGGCGAGGATGAGGAAAAAGGATATACGGTGCTTTATACCGACGGCACACACGAGTTTATCAAAAACCGGGTGAACATGCGCTACCGTGTGGTGGATGTGACGGTGGAACGTGCCGGACTGCACCTTATGGACGAGTTGCGCGAGACGGAGGCTGACGGCCGCTACAAGGTCAAGGTACGTGTCCACGCGCCGGCAGCTGCGATGAAGTCGGTTGACAAGGCCGCGCTGCTGGAAGCCGGGGCGGCGAAGGTGGAGCTGATAGCTGATGACGAGGAACTGTTAGGGGTCGCATCCTCTTCGCTCTTTGAAAAGTATGACAGCTGCCGTATCCGGGAAACTTACGAGGATTTCTGCCGGGAAAAACAGATTGAAGATGTCTCAATCGGATTAGAGTATTTATCCAAAATAGATAACAGGACATGTGGAAATTAAATAAAATAGAAGCTGAGAATCTCTGTGCCTTCCGCTCGCTGTCATACACGTTACGGCAAGGGGTTACGACACTGATATTCGGCGACAACCGGGACAATGAGTCCCAAAGATCGAACGGTGCGGGCAAATCCGCCCTGCTGGAGTGTATCGCTGTCGGTATCACAGGCAGCCCGCTCCGTAAGATAAGGTCGGAAGAAATTATAAACGATGCGTCCGGGGAGTGCCGTATCGGATTACATTTCAGCAACGGCAACTCAGCGGAGGAACTGGTTGTCAACCGGTGCATTCCACGCAGAGGGGCATCCACGGTCAGTTGCACACTTTTCCGTAACGGTGCGCAGGTGACGACAGACGAGGCTGTCCAGCCTTCGGTCGATGCCTATAACCGCTATATCCTTGAAAAGTTAGGGATCACGCGCGAGGAGCTGCTCAACAACTTCATTCTCTCCAAATACCGGTATGAGGATTTTCTTTCGTCATCGGACAAGGAAAAAAAGGAGATAATCAACCGCTTTTCCAACGGTATCCTGGTGGACGAGGCCATTGCCATACTTGAAGAGGATATCGTGCCGCTCTCAGAAAAGAAGCAACAGGCGGCATTGGAACTTGCAGGACTGGACGGGCGTGTCGAGATGTTACAGGAGCAGATCCGTAAGGAAGAGGAAACCGGAGCGGAACGGGGACGTACCCGCGCGGAGCGCATCGCCTCCCTGGAAGCGACCATCGCAGCCAAAAGGGAACAGATACGCATCGGACACGAGACGGTGGCCGGATATGAGACACGGCTTGTGGCGGTTCAGCAGGCGGATGAGGCACTGCAGTCGCTGGAATCGGGGGATACGGCACTGGACGAGTGTCTGGAAAAGATACGGGAGATAATGCCCCTCTTCCCCGATGCGAGACAGACGGACTGGAACGGGATTATCACCGGGACAAAAGAGAAGCTGCAGACGGCCGTTTCCGGGCTGTCGGATTGTGACACCTCCTTGAAACAGGCGGAACGGGAACTGGAAGAGGAGAATGAAAACTGGGAACAGTTCAAAAATAAGTATGCCGCCTTCTGTGAGGAATACAACGAGCAGTCCGGTACGGCAGCGGACAAACTGAGGGAAACAGACATCCGCCTGCGCAATCTTGCAGGATGCATCGAAGAGTTGCGTCACAAACGGCGTATAGTCTCGGCCGGTATTGACGAGCTCTCAAACAAACTGGCCGGTTCCGTCACCTGCCCTGCCTGCGGACATAATTTCCTAATAGCGGAGCCGCAGTTTGACATTGAGGCGGGAATGAGGGAACTGAAACTACGACAGCGGCAACTCACGGAAATTAATGGCCGTATCGAAGACAAACAGGAGGAGACCGGTTCTGTGGAGCTGCAGCAGAGCCGCCTGAACCACGGCCGCCGTACCTTGGAGGCCAGACGTACCGAATGGGAACAGCAGCTGGCCGGACATGAACGTTCCGTCAGGAACGCTACCCGGAACGTGGAAGAGACGGAAAACAAACACCGGCGTATTGCAGCCGGGATTACCGCACTGCAAAATGAAATTGAGAGCATACGCCGTAAGGTATTCGATGAAACATTCGGATTTGTAGACGAGCGTAATGCCTCACTGAGCCGCAGCATACGGACGGAAAAGGAGGATATACAGGCAGCAGCCTGTGCCATTGACACTTTGCAAGGCACTATCAGGGAATTGAACGAGGCGGTGCCATCCAATCTGATATCCACGCTCCGGAGCACGCTCCGGGAGGTGAGGGAAAAATCCCGCGAAGCGGCGGGACGGAAGACCGCCGTAGATGCGGAACTCCGAACATTGGAGATGCAAAGAGAACGGTTCATACAGTTCAAGACCTATCTGGCCAATACAAAAATCGAGGCACTCAGCCGTATAACAAACGAGTTCCTGCAGAATATCGGCAGTGACATACGCATCCGTTTTGACGGTTATACCGTCCTCAAAAGCGGTAAGGTCCGGGAGAAGATTTCCATTTCGCTGTTGCGTGACGGCATGGACTGCGGATCGTTCGGCAAGTTCTCGGCAGGCGAAGCGGCACGGGTGAACCTCGCAACCATCCTTGCCATGCAAAAACTCGTGAACAGTAACTGTGATGATGGCAAGGGACTGGACCTTCTGGTTCTGGATGAGATACTCGAGGCGGTTGACGAGGCGGGACTGGCTTCCATGTTCGAGGCATTGAACTCGCTCGGAGGTACCGTACTGGTTGTCTCCCACGGTAATGTTGCGGAAGGTTACCCCCATAAACTGGTAATTGTGAAAGAGAATAGCGAATCAAGGATTGGAGAATAGTACCCCGGACAGGAAAGAGGTGCTTGTATTGGATATAGCTACGCATACCGGGTATTTTTCCGTGCATGAGGCCGGAACATAGAACTTTACCGAAAGCAGACAGCGTAACGGCAACAAGATGCACGGCGCATTCCGTACCGTCCTTGTCTCGTTTATCCGCGCGTATGGTATCCGGCGGGTCGTAGCGGAGGATGTAAGTGCGAACCGTTATTTCTATGACATGCACCGGCTCTCGGAACTTCGGGGGATCCTGCTCGAAGTATGCGACAGCCTGGGACTTCCCGAACCGGAGTTTGTGAATCCGACGTTGCTCAAGAAATGAGCGACGGGGGACAGGCACGCCACCAAGGCACAGATGGTGGCGGCATGCAAGGAAAGATACGGCATCATTCCGGTGGATGACAATGCGGCGGACGCCTGCCATCTCTTCCATTATTACATCCGCAGGCACAGGTTGTAGAACGGCACTTGCCAGGATTCCGGGCAGCCTTCTCTCCGCCCGTTTTTTTTAATTGATGCTCAATGGCAGCTGACAGGTTAGGACATGAGATTCATTATCAACCTTTTTTCGGTCAGTGAAAACGTGGAAAAGAAAGATGTGTTTATTGCGGTTGTCCCCTCTGACGATGAATCCGCAAGACGGAGGGCGGAACTTCTCAGAAAGTATGTGATGCCGCACAAGAATCTGATATACAGCATTTGTATCAAATATACCTATAACCAGGAGGACATAGAGGATAACTATCTTGAAGCGCTGGTTAATTTCTTCAAGTACATGGACAGTTATGATCCGGCGCGTCCGGTGAAAACATGGATCTATGCCGTGACCAAGCGGCTTGTGGCGGACCTCAACAACCGCAACAAAAGCCGCATGCCCCCGGATGACAATATCGACATCTCGGAAATATCCTCCTCCCTGCCGGGCGAGGACGAACCGTCAGAGAACTGCATGGGAATGGATAATTATCACAAGTATTACAATGATGATATCCTTTGGGCATTGGACAGGCTCAAGCCGATTTACAAAGAGGCCCTGCTTTTACAGCAGGCCGGCTATAAGATCGGAGAAATCATGGAGATAACTTACCGCAACGGAACATTGCAGACCAGAAATGTGGAGACGGTCAAGAGCCGTCTCTTTCTGGCCAAGACACAACTGCGCAAACTTTTGACACGTGATGGAGAAAAAAGAGTGGATTGACGGATGCCGGAGGCTTTTTACACGCTTGCTCCGTGCGGCAGTGTGGCCGGATTTCCAGTTTCCGTCCGGAGGAAAGGCGGACAGACAGCTTTCGGCATGTTTCGACCTGTTGTGCCGGGAAGCCGGATCTGTCAGTCCGGAACGCCTGTCCGATTTCTGCATATGCCAGGTGTATGCCCTTTCCGGATATGCCCCCTCTTATCGTGGAAAGTGGAACATTTCCCATTCGTTTGGCCGGAAGGCAGCTGACCGGTATCTTCATTCCGGAAAGGAACGCCGTTATTGGGAAGACCGGTGGCTGAAAGGTTTCGGACTGTCACGTGACAGTCTGACACAGGCAGTGGAGAACCGCCGCGGGCATCCTTTCGGACGTTTCATTTACCCAGAATATGAGGAGATTACCAAACGGCGTCTGCTCTCCAGCGAGGCCGGCTATCTCGTCTGTGCGCTCTCCACATTGATGTGGACACCCTTCTCGCCGTCATGTTCCAAATGTACGAAAGCGGATCCGTGCCGCCGTAGAACAGAGGCGCGTTATCCGGAACTTTACCGGATTCGTTGTGAGGCATGGTGGAAAGAGGAGGTGAAGCCATGAGTTCCGTCAATCCGCTCAGTGCCGAGTTCCTGTATGAGCTCTATGCCACGGCGCTGTGCCAGGAGCAGCTGTGCGCTGTCCTTTCCCGCCACATGCGCAAGGAATACCTTCCGGACCGCTCATTCCAACGGGTGCAGGAGGCTATTGCCGCACATTTCAGAACCTACAAGACACCGCCGTCATATGCCGTACTGGCACAGACTTTCCATGAGGATTACGATGCCATTGAGTTGATAGATACCTTCCGGGAGTATGACGAGGGCCAGAGTCCCGAAGTGATGATCGACATGCTGGAGTCCTACATCAAGGGTGTCCGGTTACAGTCGGTCTATGCGGAAGTGGGAAAACTGTATAACGAGAACAAGCAGGACAAGGCGGAAAAGGCATTGCGCGGGTATGCCGAATGGCTGGCGGGCTTTACACTGAAGAGTACCTCGTTCATTGATGTGGCGGAGACCTTTACGGAGCGCTTCCAGCGGAACCGCCGCCGTGAGGAGGAAGAGGAACGCTCGGCATCACCACGTGTGTCCCGGTTCTATATCCCGTTTCTGGACGCGCTCAATGCCGGGCGCAACCTGCGGGGGCAACTGACCTGCTTTCTTGCCAGTACCGGTGTGGGGAAATCCCATATCGCCAAATGGATAGGTGTCAGGGCGGACATCGACGACGGGCTGCATGTGCTGCACTTCCAGCTGGAGGGGTCCGAGGAGGAAGCGTTGAACGCCTATTCGGGAGGGCTGGTTTCCAAGAACGCCTATTATTACGAACGGGGAAAGATCTCGGATACGGAGATGCGCCATCTGGAAAAGCTGGTGGCATCGTATGCCGGCAGCATCACGGTACGCAGTTATCCGCGTTTCAACGCCCAGGTATCGACGCTTGACATCAAGAACGGAATCTCGGAATACCGCAAACTCAAAGGTCACAATCCGGACATCGTCATCGTCGATTCGATGGATCTGCTGACAGACGCCAACCGCCGTTCATGGGGTGCCGACCATGAACGCGCAAAGCGTATCGCCGTGGCCAATGACCTCAAGGACCTGGCGGCGGACGAAAAGGTATGGATGGTCGTGACATATCAATCGACCATTGAAGACCGTGAGTGGCTGAATGACGAAAGGAATGTACTGACAGAGTACAACTGTTCGGAGGCCAAGGGGCTGGCACGTCCATGCACGCACCTTATTTCACTCAACCAGTCATCGGCCGAACGCAAGGAGAACGTGATGCGCCTGCATGTGGCCAAAAGCCGCTTTTTCAAAAAGGGAGATACCATCAAAATAGCGACGGACTATGACAACGAGGTGTTCTATGACGGGCAGAGGACGCTGAATCTGAACAGGGAATAAAAAGGCGTTCAAAATGAAAGCTCAATAGCGGATAGTTTTATTCCTGTGAAAATGAACTGCAAAAGGCAGACCAATCTCCCCCATATAGAGAAGGCTATGCTCCCAGTTCTTCCGGCCAGTCAGCCCGCCAGGCATGCTGTACAGATTTCTGTAACAGGCAGATAATAGCGGTATGGGACTGCCACCGGAAACCGCTTCATTCCGGGTAACGGAGGGTTATTACGGCATGCCCTTTTTCATAGTGTACCCTAAGTCCGAGCTTCCCCAGTTCCTCCCTAATAAGGGAGTCCTCGAACCCTTCGGACATGAATTTTTCCCTAAGCAGGCCGGTGATATTCTTCGTTCCGGTACTTCCGGAAAGAAAATCCTCCACCCACTGGCGGAAACTGCCACCCGTACGCATCAGGTTGTAGCGCCTCAGACAGAAATTCTCCACACTTTGCAAATTAAACTCCTTATAGGACAGCAGGGCGCAGAGAAGCGGCCCGTTGGTGTCATCCTCCCTGAATTCCGCCGTCAGCACGCAGACCGGCATGCCTGTCCCGCAATCAGGTCTGTAATAAAGCCGGATGTTTTCCCTTATATATAGCCCCGTGGCGTATGTCATATCATCCGGAGATTCCGTCATGACGGGAAACGTCTGCCATCCGAAGTCCCCTTCCCGTTTCAACAAGGTTATTGCCGGTTTACCGGACTCCCCGTCTGATGTGGAGCGTGACCTCATCGTTCCGTTGGTCTTTTTCCATCCGAGAACCCGCAGACAGTTCTCTACATCCCTCAGATGCCTTTCTCTTGCTGAATTCCCATTAAGATACGGACGAAGCGTATCCACGATTTCGGGCCAGTCCTCGTTTGTCTTCATACACTATTTGTTAATAAATTTCATCAAACACAGTCGTTTTGTAATTGAAATATAGCGATTTTATTCCGACCGGTCAAATAAATTCCCTAAAAAAATTATGGAAAGAGCCACTCATGGAATCTCCCCGAGGTCTTTCCGGATTTCGGTACAGTCTGTATGTCCTTGGGGCAGACGTGAAATCTTGCCAGGCTTTTTGTCTGTCCTTTCGTGCGGAGTCTGCCGGCAGATTCTTATTATACGTATTTTTCTTGATAATACATGGGGATTTCCTCTATTATATCCCCTTTCGTCGGATAAGTTCGCGGTATCCTGCCATGAACCTCTGTCCGGGAGAAGGCCTGTTCCCACTGACCTCCTTGTTATCCGCACCAGCACCCGCCACGACACATGGGCAGGTTTTCGTCCTGCCTTTTAAGGCGTAGAGACTCCCTCTCCTATTGCGGTAGTGTGTGATACCCATTTCCGTCTTGAGAAAGCGTATCAAGACAGTATGAAATTTATGAGGCGTTTTTAAACTTTAGCCCTTGTACTGCAACTATACCTTTTATATGGAACTGTCTGTACAGGAATATCAATATCTGGTTTCGGAGATAACCCGTGAGACGGGGGCCAAGCGGGACGGGAGCGGCAAGAACCTTATCGTTCCGTGTTGTCCGTTCTGCGGCAAGCAGGGCGGTAAGTTCGGTATCTATATCGGTAAGGAAACCGTCCGCCACAGACCGTTCATGGCACACTGTTTCTCCTGCGGGGCGTCCACCCATACACTTGCGCAGTTATTGGCGGCTATCGGACGCATGGACCTGATGGTTTCCGAAACAACAGACATCTCGGCACCGCTGAACCTGCACCTGCTGGAACCTGACAAAGCGGAAGATATAGACGATGAACTGGTCCCGTCCGGACTGCCGGACTTCTATAAACGAACTTTCCGCCACCCATATCTGAAACAGCGCGGATTCTGCTTCGATGACTATGAATACTTTCCTGCCGGAATAACCGGCAAGCTCAATCCGCGGTATGCCGACTATGTAATTTTCCCGGTCATCGACTGCGGTATAGTTGTCGGATATGTTTCACGCCATACCTGGCCAAAAGAGGAGATAGACACCTACAACCGCAAAACGAAATACAAAGGTGAATACAAGATACTTCGTTATCGGAATTCCACAGAGAACGACTTTTCCAAACTTCTTTATAACTATGATGCCGTCCGCAAGGACGGTACCGATACGGTCATCCTTGCAGAGGGCGTTTTTGACGTCGTCGCGCTGACGCGAAAACTTGAACTTTACGATAACCCGCATATTGCCGCCGTAGCGACTTTCGGAAAGAAAATTTCCGATGTGCAGATTTACAAGCTGCAATCGAAGGGCGTGAGGACCGTGGTTATTGGATATGACGGTGATGCCGTCGAGGCGGTCAAACGGGCTGCGGAACGGCTGAGGCCCTACTTCGAGGTGTTCATCGCAGATATAGCGGATGCCGATAAAGACTGGGATGAACTGGCGGAAACGGAGGTCTACGGCATCTTTGCCTACCGTCTGCTGTCTGTCCTTGAATACAAACTCAAAAAAGTACAGGAAAGATGATACAGAAACTGCTCGCATGGCTTGATAAACAACGGATTTCTTATATACCGGTTGACGCGGAGGTGGTGGACATACCCGGGTTCGGACGGCTGTTCACGGCTGACCTGTCAGGTGTGGAATCCATTTTCCGCAGTGACGGCGATAAACTTGTCTTCAATCTGATGGAGAATCCGGCAGTATTGATGGAGGAGGGAATCTACCATGTGGCTTTTCCGTTCGGATATAACTGGTACTATTACGACCTTCGGGAAGAATTCCGTTTCAATCTGTTGAAATACATCGGCCGTCCCGGGCCTCCGGCACATGACATTCCGTTTGTGAATCTTGGTGTCCATACTTCTTACGAACTGCTGAACGCCTGTGGTTCCCTGGAGGATTTATGCCGCAAGGCAAAATGGTCAGGACATACGGCGGTCGGCATTTGTGACCGTAATACAATGGCCGCCACACTCAATTTCCAAAAAGAATGCGCCAAAAACGGGCTGAAACACATCTTCGGCTACTCGCTGACAATGATTCATGAAGAAGAAGCCGTAAACCTGAAAATATATGCCTTGAACAATGAGGGGCTCCACAACCTGCTGCGTATCCAGTCCGCCGTGATGGTGGTTTCGGAAAACAATACAATCCGTTATGAACAGCTGCTGATGTATGCCGCAGGGTGTGTGCCGGTCTTTGCCACCCGCTCTGTCTATTGGATGGCCGGGCACCCTAAACAGGTGGAACGGATCCGGAAAGGGGCCGAAGCGGTTTATTACCAGATAGACGCCAACGAATATAAGGCGGACCGTATTGACCGGGAGCAGCTGGAAGCCCTTAAATATTATTTCTGTAATTGCTATGATACCGAAAGGGATCTGTTTACAGTAGAACCGATCCTCCTGCCGGATTGCTATTACATGGACAAAGATGATGCCGCTTCCAAAATTATAGTGAATAAAATTGCTGCAGGAGCCGCACATGAACAGAGCGGGGAGCAATATTTCAAAACGGCGGATGAACTGTATGACACGCTCCGTCCGCTTTTTTCCGAGAAATGGGACTTCGATGCCCTGTTCGGGCGTATGTGCCGCCCTACGGTGGAGATTGCAGAACGGGCGGAAGCCGTGTTCGAGACCGGACGGATGTTCATGCCCGAATACCGTATGCGTCCCGAAGAAGTGGAACGGTACGGCAATCGCCGCACGATGTTTCTCCGGCTGCTTGATGAAGGGTTGAAACGAAAAGTTCCGGATATGGAACGCTACCGGGAACGGCTGGACGAGGAAGTCTATATCATCGAGTCAACCGACAACGTGGATTATTTTCTTGTACAGTGGGACATGGTGCGTGAGGCGCACCGCCGGGGCATTGCAACCGGTATCGGGCGTGGCTCCGCCGGCGGATCATTGGTCTCCTACCTGTTGGACATTACCTCCATCGACCCACTGAAATACGACCTGATTTTCTCACGTTTTCTTGTTCCGGAACGCTGCGGACTGGTTTGGAAAGACGAGATAACGGTACTGGCTCCGGACATTACGCTTGACAAAGGCGAACAATATGTGGAGATACAATCTGAAAATAAAATTTATCGTCTCTGTGCGGATGCCCGTTTGAGGATTCTCCGCGGCAGGGAAGAAAAAACAATATATGCCGATGAACTGATTTGCGGTGACGAAATTCTTTTTGACCGCCGAGATTGTTTGTGGAACTTAAAGGAACTCGAAACCCATGAATCCGACTTACGAACACCGCCGTCCCTATGACGGCTGCGACCTTTACCGGGGTGACGCCCTCGAGGTGTTGCCCTTATTGGCAGGGCAGGGCATCGTTGCCGACATGGTATTGTCAGACCCGCCATACGGTACGACACACTGCCGCTGGGATGCCGTGATAGATATTCGGGGGATGTGGAATGCCATACAAGGCGTTTCCGCCCCCGGAACTCCCATACTGCTGTTCTGCCAGCATCCTTTTACCAGCATATTGGGCTGTTCCAATCTTGAAAAGCTGCGTTATGAATGGATCTGGGAGAAGACACAGGCGACAGGTTTTCTCAATGCCGGGCGTATGCCGATGAAAGCGCACGAGGACATTCTCGTGTTCTATGACAGGCTGCCCAAATACAACCCCGTCAAAACGGACGGGCACCGGTGCAAGATCGTAATGGCCGACCATCGGCGCAAGTGTGACAGCGGGGAGATATATCGGAAGCATGACAATTACCGGGACTACATCTCCACGGCACGCTATCCGCGCAGTGTATTGAGATTCAAGACGGACAAGCAGCGGTCCTGCCTGCACGCAACACAGAAACCGGTTGCCTTGCTGGAATATCTGATACGCACCTATACCGACGAGGAGGACCTCGTCCTTGATTTTGCGATGGGCAGCGGCAGTACTGCTATCGCCTGCAGGAACATGGGACGGCGCTTCATAGGCGTGGAGATAGACCGGGATATTTTTCAAACAGCATATAACAGAATAGCCAACGACTGACACCCGGGAAATCTGGGTGGATATCAAAAATTATGAAGGGAAGTATAGAATCAGCAACAAGGGGCGCATCAAGAGTCTGGAACGGCAGGTATCGCATGGCGGTATCACCTGGACACAGCCTGAACGGTTCATGAGCCATTGGTGCGGGACCACCTCATATTACGACTGTGTGCGGCTTTATAAGGGAGGCGTCGGGACAAAATTCTCCGTACACCGTCTCGTGGCACAGCACTTCCTTCCGGAATGGAATCCAAAGTTGGAAGTGAACCATATTGACGGTGACCGATACAACAACACCGCGGACAATTTGGAAATGTATACGCACCAACGGAATATGGAACACGCCATTGCGAGCGGGCTCAAACAGGATTATGGAGAGAAAAGTGTGAACGCCAAACTGACGAACGCACAGGCGGAAGAGGTACGGGTGAAGTATTTCTCCGGCAAAGTCTCACAGAATACCTTGGCAAAACAGTACGGCGTCAGCCGCCAGACGGTAAGCGCCATTGTTCGATATAAGAAGTATATAAGATGAAAGTGACTCACATTAAAATCAGGAAAGCGGATACCCCTTTGACTGTCATGGATTCGTTCGTTGACAGAGGGTTGACGGAAGGCGGACACGCGTCCTTGCCCGATATCGATGTCGATTACGCTTCCGACCGACGGCAGGAGATCAAGGACTATCTGGAAGAACGTTACAATGTGGATGGCCGCCAGCGTGTGTTCTCGGCTGGAACCTTTACAACCATGAAGCTCAAGGCAGCATTGAAGGATGTGGCGCGTGTGCACCGCGTGCCGCATGCCATCGTGAACTATATCACAGCCATGATAGATGACGGTACGGACTGGACGGGGTTGTTCATGCAGGCGACGACAAACAGGAAACTGCGTGAGTTTATCCAGACCTATCCGGAAGTCATTGAAGATGTGCGCGGGCTGCTCGGACAGCCCAAGGCCGCATCCATACATGCTTCCGCAATTATAGTGACACCTGATACCCGGGACGGCAGGCCGGCCGAGTGCTTCGATTACCTGCCTGTCCGAAAGATGGACGGTGCATTGGTGTCGGAATTCGACGGCTACTCGGTCGATGAGATCGGGCTGCTGAAGGAGGATGTGCTGGCGACAAAGGAGCTCGCCAAGCTCAGCGCCGTCATCGTATTGGCCAACAGTCATTTCGGACAGGAACTGTCCATAGAACGTATCACACAGGAGATGCTGGAGGATGACAAGACGTACCGGCTGCTCGCTGAAGGCAACACACAGAATGTTTTCCAGTTCTCTTCACCCGGTATCACCCGCTTCATTCAGGATGTGCGGCCAAAGTGCATAGAGGACCTGATCGCCATCAACGCCCTGTACCGTCCCGCCACGCTCGACATCGGGGCCACGGAGGATTATATCCGTTTCCGGCGGGGGGAAGTGGCGCCGGTCTATGACTACGGCTGTTACGAAGCGACGAAGAACACGTTCGGAATAATGTGCTATCAGGAGCAGTTCATGTCCATAGCCCACACACTCGGCGGCTTTGACCTCGGCAAAACCGACCTGTTGAGAAAAGCCATCGGCAAGAAGAAGGCGGATCTGATGGCTACGCTCAAGGCCGATTTCATCGCGGGGGCTGTCCGCAATGGCTGCCCGGACTATGAAGCGGAAGAAATCTGGCACAAGATAGAGGTGGCCGGAAAATATTCGTTCAACCGTTCCCATGCCGCAGCCTATGCCCTGACCGCCTACTGCGGGGCTTGGCTCAAGGCCAATTACCCGTCGGCATTCTATACCGTAGCATTGCAATGGGCGGATGACAAGGAAATCCCCCCGCTGATGGCGGAGATGGAACGCTGCTCGTCAGCCAAGATCGTGCCGCCGGACATCAACCGCTCGGGAACGGAGTTCTTTACCGACTACGCCACCGATGAAATATTCTGGTCGCTTACCCGTATCAAACAGGTGGGTGTCAAGACGGTGGAACACATCGTTACGGAACGTGACCGGGGCGGGGCGTATACCGGCATTGAGAACTTCATACACCGCATTTTCCGTTACAAGCTCAAAAAGTACAGCTATTGGGATGACCCGGACAACCCGGAGGAGGCGGTGAAAGTGCCCGTGAATGCCCGTCATGTCAAGCACATGGTCCTTGCCGGATGTTTCGACCGCGTGGAAAATGTCGGGGCAGTTACCGAACGCTGCGCCCTGCTCGAACGTGCCGCCAGGGAACTGGGATTTTCTCTTTCCGAAAAAGACTTCTCCCTGGATATGCGTGAGAGGCATTTCTTCTGGTCGCAACAGCAGATTGCCGTATCGGGCATCGGCAGTATTGATTACCGGCGCATCTTCGACAACTCGGAAGCCCGCAGGCAGGTCAGGGGAAAAGCCTCTTACCTGACACTGGACGAGGTGGCATTGGATGAGAACGATGGACGGAGGGTGGCAGTTTGCGTTACGGTCGTGGAGGTTGCGGAGCATACTTATAAGGACCGGGAAACGGGAAGCCGGAAACGTTTCGCCAAGCTCACGCTCTCGCAGAACAACCGCATTACGGAATGTGTCTGCTGGAACGACTACTACATGGAACACCGCACCGAGATACAGGTCCTCAAGGGCCGGGTGGTCATTCTCACGGCTGTCGTCCGTTACAGTGATTATAACGGATGCAATACGCTCCAAACCTATAAGAACTCAATGTTATTCATTCAATCCTAAGACATGACACCCAAAACAGAACAGAAAGTATATGTGGGAATCGGGATGGATTTTGAAACCGGCGGTCTGGACTGCCGTGAATGCGCCTGTACCCAGATCGCCCTGCAAGCCGTCCGTTTCGACACCTGGCAGGTGTTCGACCATTGCCAGGCATATATCGCCCCCTATGGCAAGGCGGATGCCGGACTGCCCCGTCGCAAAGTGTTACGAACCCGCCACGAACAGGTGAAGGAAGCCGGGGTTGTCCCCATGAAATATGAGCAGACAGCATTGGACTATTCCGCCATCACAATGGAAATGTTACGTACACAAGGGGTGGATATGAAGACGGTGGCCGGAGAAATCATCGCCTTCGCCAAACGTAGCGCCTTGTCGAAAGGCAACCAGTGTAAACCTATACTGATCGGACAGAATGTCACTTTTGATATCGGTTTCTTACAACAATTGATGAACTATGCCGGGCTGGTTGCCGAGTTTGAAAAAACTTTTGCCGGAACGAAGGACTATTACGGTAATTTCCAGCCCCACTATATCGATACGCTTACAGTAGGGAGGCTGGCATTTGCAGCCGATCCGGAAGTGACTTCTTACAAATTGGAGCTGATCGCCTCCCGATTGGGAGTGGAATTGAATGATGCACATGATGCGGCTGCCGATGTAACGGCCACACTTGACATACTTGGTATCTATACCTCCCGGTTACGTCATGTGGAAAGGGGAGCAATCACAATACAGACAAAAGAGAAAACCCGTAAACACTTTAAAATATGATGACGGATATCAATAAAAAAGATGCGAAAGACATTCAGCAGGGCCCGATTCCGGAAACCATCACGTTTCATACTGCAGACCGTATGACATATGGGGCATTAGGTTATGACGGCAATGAGCTTATGGCGTTTATATCGGGCTATGACCTTGAAATTAAGTTCAATTTGCGGATTATAAATTCACTGGCGGATGCCGAGGCGTGTGCCGACGCGCTGGCACAAGTGTTTTATGAAGCACTGATGGAACAATTAATTAATGAGAAAGCGGATTTTGTAAAACCTCATCACTGGAAACCCGCTACTCTTTCAGAAAAAGAAGGAAATGAAATCAGACAAGATAATGGACATGCCGGATAAACCGGAAGGAAAGCCACTTACAGAACAGGAACTGCAATTTTGCAACCTCTATGTGAATGGCGGCCTGGAATATGCGGGACGACCGAAGAAATGTTTCGTGGAAGTGTTTGGGGAGAATGCGGTAAAGAATCCTAATGCTTCCGCCAACTACCTGATGAACAAGCCCCATGTATTGGCACACATCAGGACATTGCTGTCTTCGGAACGCTTTGAAATGGAAACAATGGCCGTGAAACTGCAAGTGACCGAAACCCTCAAAGCCGTCATGGACGAGGCGGCCACTTCGGACTATACGGACCGTTTCGGAGTCCCCCTCTCTCCTGCGGCACTTAGGGCCGTGTCGGTCAATGCCGCCAAGGCGCTGATGGAAATTTTCCCCATCAGGCACAAGGAAGAGAGCCGCTTGCGCATAGAGGGTAATGACGGCAATGTGATTTTTAATGTAATTGTACCCCAAAAAACGACAGAAGATGACCAGAGGGAAGCATAAGATTGACAAACAGGAGATAGCCTGGTGGACTTATCTGGCAATCATGGTCGCATTGATTGTCTATGGATTTTGGGATAGCACGGCGGCAGAACTCCTGCTCAGGGCTATCAAGGACGCATACACTCTTTTAATGGAATAATTATATGGAACAATTCAAGGAATTTGTAATAAAGTACTTCAAGGTTATTGTAGTGGTACTATCGTTTTCACTGACGCTGTACATACAACATATCAACAACACGGCGCAGATTGCCAGGTTGGAAACGAAATGTGCCGGTATGGAGACCGAAATCAAAAACCAGTATGACCGTATTAACGCCATGAAACTGGACAAGTCTGTTTTTGAGGCCACCATGATGCAGCTCAATACTTTACAAAATGATCTGCATGAAATTCGCGCGGATATCCGTGAACTGCTCAAATGCCAGGGACCGCACAAATAGAAACATTTAGGAAAGACCTGTTATGATAAAGAATGCATATGTCACCATCATCTTCTCGCCCGAACTCTCGCAAATGAGATTGGACGAGCTGATTGGTCGCCGTGGTATGGTCGTAGAGGACCTCTCACAAAACAGAGAGACGAATTATGGCGGTCTTGTACTGTTGGAAGAAACTTATATGGATGAATTCCTGTGGTTCATCCCCGAAGAATCCATATCTTATGAATAAATTAAATGGAATATTATCAACAGCCCTTCTTCTCCTCGGAGGGATTGTCTGGCTGCAACACAGACATGCGGTATATCTCACTGAGGAACGCGACCGTTTCCAAATGAACAATACTGCGCTGCTTTCCTGTATGAAAAGGATGCAGATCGATTCTGCAACGATGGCCCTTGAAACAAAAGTATTGCGACTTACTGTGGATGAATACAAAGAGTACCGGGCCGAAGACGCTGAAACCATCAGGAGGTTTGGAATCAAAATCAAGAAACTCGAAGCAGCCGCACGGCATAAAATAGAGGTAAGGGTACCGGTTGATGCCAGTATCCGGGATACACTCATTATCCGTGATTCCATTTTCCGGGTCAGACAAAAAGTGGAAATGGTAACGCCACATATACAACTGACTGGTTTGATTGAGGACAGACATCTCAGAGGGGATATAAAAGTGCCAGTGACTATCCATCAGGCTGTGTGGGTGGAATACAAAGGCTGGTGGCTTTGGAAACGGATTAAAGCAATACGACAAACCATATCAAGCGACAACCCGCATGTGGAGATTAAATATTCAGAATATATAAAATTTTCTTCTTCATAAATGTGTATAAAATTTGGCATTTGTACATTATCTATAAAAATCTCGTTATATACTAATCTACTGATGATAAAAATATAACAAATCTGAATACAATCGGCTTAAGGATACTGTCAGAACTGACTTCCGTATAAGGAACGTCTCTGTATTCGTCTTCGATTTTCTAATATAAAATTGATATTATTAAAACGAATAAAGATATGGGGTAAAAAAACAAATAATAGGACTGAAAAGGCAATAGATATGGATTATCAGACAATTACATTTGCAAAATAATTGCTATAAAGTAACTTTGATTATACTCAGGAAAAGAATATGAGACTATTATGTATGAACGGGCATTCATCCGATTTAAATGAACAAATGGATTCTGACTTTGGATTTGGTTGTTACCGGCTTGACAAGGATGACATATACCGGGTTGATAACAATAAATCATCATGCACTCTTTTCATGATTGAGGGTGATGTAAATTGCGATTTGGGCGAAAGCCAAGGACTACGGATTGTACAGGGCCGGATGATGTTCATTCCCCAAAACATGAGAATCCGGATAAGGGCTACGACCTGTTCAGAATGCATTCTCTTGTTCTGGAACAAGAATATGAGTATTTGTGACAAATTATTTTTAAGATCATTGTCCATCCTGGATGCAACAACAGATACGGATGATATGATTATTCCGATTAAAAGACCTCTTCTGGAAGTGTTGGGATCTGTCAGAACATATCAGGAAACAGGATTATTGTGCAGGCATATGCACTTGCTGAAACAGCAGGAACTGTTTGTTGTATTAAGAGGCTTTTATACCAAGAAAGAATTGACGGCTTTTTTTGCTGCATCAGCTGAGGCCAGACAACGGTTTGAGAGGTTTGTTCTGGAGAACTATAGGAAAGTGAACTCTGTCAAGGAGTTTGCTGGTTTATATTATGTTTCAGAACGAACTTTCAGCCGGAAGTTTCATTCTTGTTTCGGAGAAAGTCCCTATAAATGGATACAAAAAAAGAAGGCGGAACAAATAAGGGAAATAATCAGAGATTCAGAATTCTCCTTAAAAATAATAGCCAAACAATTCGGGTTCAGTTCGCTCGCCTATTTCACGACATATTGCAAAAGAGTATTGGGAGTGTCTCCCAGCCAGTTGAGGAGGAAAAATAACCGAACTGACAAATGATTGTCTATTCGATTATACATTAAAACCTGTTGGTGGAATTAAATTGATAAAAGATTTATATATAAAAAGTTATATATATTATTGATATTTAGCAGATTAAAGATGGGAAAACTTTTAATGGACAAATATCGTATGCACAACCTATATACAATATTCGCAAAAATCCTGAACATATGTAAGCAAATAGCCGGAAATTTAGTATGAATCAAGAAATGTACCAAGACGAGGAGTTGTTCCCTAATTCTCAGACCTTGAAATAGTGGCATTGAACATGACATCAGAGGCTGTTGGTATTGACAGTGAGTCACTGTTGTTTGCAAAGCTACAAAAGTATAGGGTTGAAATTCCCAATCTCCCGCAGACAATACAATGACAGACGTAAAAATACTTATCCCCTATGCAATGAAATCCGAAAAAGAATGGCTTCAGAAATGGATAGAGGTGAGGGTTATTTTTGCATTGATTCGAAGCCGATAGAAGTATGTCGTTTTGCTCGTTCCAAGCGTTGCAGTATGGGAAAGAAGGATTTTGAGAAAGCACCTTTAATCGGATACTGCGCATCACAAGGCATGTATTATTACGGATATAAACTCCATGCGATCTGTGGGTTAAGTGGAGTCATCCATTCTTTTGACCTTACCAAGGCAAGTGTGCATGACATTCATTATTTGAAGAATGTGAAGGTGAACTATAGTAATTGTACAGTCATAGGGAGCAAAGGATATATAAGTGCCCAAGTACAATTGGATTTGTTTGAAACAACCAATATCAGATTGGAGGTACCATACAGGTGCAACTAGAAAGAATGGAAGCCGACATTTCCAGCTTTTGCCAAAGCGAGAAAAAGAATCGAAACCCTATTCTCGCAATTGTGTGACCAGTTTATGATTATGAGGAATTATGCGAAAGATACAGACGGATTGTTTACCCGGATTGTCGGGAAGATTAGCGCACTTACAATCCTCCAATATATTAACTACAAAAATGAAAAAACTATTGGCAGAGTTAAATATGCGCTATTTTAATTCCGCCAACGGGTCATCTCTTGTATTAAGTGAGAATCATCACTTTCCATATCAAATATTTTATCGAGCCCCCTATCTGCTTGCTCCCATAAAGTATACGCTCCTTCAAAACCCAACTGCTGAAAATAAGTAAATCTTTCATTTTCTGTCATGTTTTTAAGCTGCCGGAGCGTCTCGCTATACGCTTCATCTCTAAAATGAAGAACTGGCATATTCAAGTACTCACTAGCACTTCCCGTTTCTTTTACCCACATATCCATTGTTGAAACCTCAACATCTGGTATGGTTTCTTGTGCAGAACCGATAAATTCATTTTCGCTATTCCATTTTCACAGTGTATGATTTTGTATTAAACAATTATTTTATTTAAAAGGCTTTACTTTAACAGTAACCTTTTCCGTTTTATTAGCATGGTTATAAAACACATTACTACAACTTTGAAAGATGATCAAACATCCGAACAATACAAATACTATTTTCTTCATAAATGATACTTTTTATTTAAACAATCCATATATTATTTCTTGTAACAATCCACCAAAATCCATTTCCACTTTATGCTTTTTAAATTTATAGTAAGGCTTTAAGATAGGAGTAACTCCCCCACGTTCAAAAGGATATTCACGATAACCCCTTATACCTAATTCCGTTCCAAAAGAATCCGTTATATCGAAAGCAACACTGCCTCCGTAGTCATTACGGCTGAATGAAGTAACAGGAGTAAATAAAAAACCGCCAAATACATGCAAACTCATTCGGGAATTAAAGGAATAAGAAAGTTTACCCGATATACCAAATGTTTCATCCACATGGCGGGGAGTACTCAACTTCATTGCATGCAATGCAACATCAGCAAATAAATTATCTGACAATGATTTGTTATATCCAATAGCAGCATAGTTAAAAACACCAATACCAATTAAATTCATTTGGCGTCCCATGCCGTAAACGTGACCATTCCACAATGGGGCTATTACCCCCGACACATTATATTCCCCTTTATGTAAAGGACTTTGGTCTGTGTAAAAAAACGGCCCACCCTTCTTGAATTGAAGAGTAACACCGGAATTTGCAAAAATAACAGAATTTTGATATTCCCAAATAGGATATTTAACCGAATCAACTGCAAAATCTTTGTGAAAACGCAAATACCGTTTTCTCACAGGATTCATATCAACCCACTTCGATTCTTGACAATACATCCCAAGAGGACACATGATGATCCAAAACAAAACAAATACTGCAAAACGAATTAATGTAGTCACCTTTCTATACATATTGATTTTCATCATTGTGCCCAAAGCATGAAAATAAAAGCATCACACACAAGGGCTGTAAATAAATCCACTGTCAATTTACATTTCTGCGATATTTATTTAAATGAACAATTAGGATTTTTGTACGATCTTTTTACATAATCCTTTAACAGATAGCATAAACGAAAAAACTATTACAAAGCATTTTGTATAATATTCCTGTTCGAATAAATCAATAAGCAGTGGGATTATAATGAATGTTGATAGACAAAAGATCATTATCAGAGTGCTTTTTTTCATGTTTTGGCAAAAAATAGCAACTCCTACTAAGGCACCGCTCCACCCATCTAAAGCAGTTCCCGATACTGTACCGATAACAGGTAGTGTGACAGTACCAACTCCTGCACCACCAACCGCACCCTTTCCGGATTATCCATTGAAATATTTATCACTTCTTGAAGGTATCTCGCAAAAAGAACATGATTAGAGCCACACATTTCTTCAACTGTGTCATCGGAACATGAACATGAAATTAAAAACATAATTGGCAAAATCAATAATATACATACTGTTTCATAATTAATATAATTAAGGTTAATACTGAATATGTTAAAAATCAAAAGTACCATGTTTATAAGAGGAGCGAGAAGGTTTATAATAATCCTCACCCGGGGTCTGGGGTTGTATGAAATCCTGTCTGAATACTTCTGTAGGATTATCTGTAATTAAATTTGCATCATGGGTGTATATGTTAAAATAACACTCTGGATCTGTTTTTTGGTTATATGGTCCTTCTCCCACAAAAGTAAATTTGTAGAAACCGATCTTTTCCCCGTCTTTTCTGACCGTAAGATACCGGACATTACCAGTACTTATCGTTTTAAATCTCAATCCATTTAATGATGAATATCCCTCCTCTATAAAACATTCATTCAAATAGAGTTGTTTTTTGCAAGTAAAAGGCAATTCAAATTTTCCACCTTCAGCTGGTAGAACAAAAGGATTCTGTTCCGAATGGATTTTATACACAAATGTCAACTTCCCTTTATCTATAATTAGGGGAATTTTGTCTACTTTTATACCATTAATAGTAGAGTAAGAAATCTGTAGATCACCATTCAAAATTTTATCTTCCTTATTAATATTTGAGGTTATATTTAACACAACTTGATTACCATTTATTTTTGTCTCTATATCAGAAAAAAGAGTTTTATCAAATTCTATCGAAACATCCTTGGGAATAATCGGAACCTCTGAATCTAAAATATCATCTATCAATGTTTTTTGAATAATTGTAAAAGTAATAGTACGTTTCTCCCCCAAACAACTAAATGGTTTAGATACGTTCTCACTTGGCAGCAACTGATATTCAAAAATTTTATTATTTTCTTCTTTTTCACAGGAAAATAATGCCACGGAAACGAACAGAAGAATGAATATTTTTTTCATGTTAATACAATTTAGTTTTTTACAAATTAAAGGATTTTTCCTGTACAATAAAATACCTATTGATTGGTATTTTATTACAAATAACCATTCAATTTCATTATTATGCCCAAAGCATGAAAATAAAAGTATAACATACAAGAGTTTTAAACAAATCCACGATCAACACAATAAAATAAATCGTTTTTGCATCTTTGCGATATGCATTTATGCAAAATCATACAAATTTACTTATCAGTAAAATACCCATTAATTAGTATTTCATTGACAAAATGAAATGTACTTTAAAAGCCAAAAGTTATATTCAATTCATTACCTAAATGCCTATCCAATATAAATAATGCGTTTAGCACCAAGAAACAAACAGAATAACACAAAATCAGCCTTTAAAGGAATGTATTACTATTATAAAAGACAGAATTATTCGGGAGATTCCCTACTCTAAAAAAGTTAAAGAAAGAAAATGATTTAAATAAATATTAGTATAATAATGTCATCAACGACACAATATCCAATTTGTAAATTATACAATAAACAATAGTTAAGAAACCAAAGACTGTGCAAAATCAAACAAGTAACAAAAGAATAATACGTTAAATAAAGAAAAAAATACCCAATTTTACTTTTTAGGGTTTAAAATTGGATGTCACTCTTGCAAACTTCTTATTATCAGTATTTATTATGGAGTACATTCCTGTACAGTTGGGAAGCTATATGTTTTCTTCACTTCCCAAAAGCTGCGTAGTAGCTCGGAAAACTCATTAGCCAGCATATCAAGTATTTTTTTGATCAGATGAAACTTGTCTCTTTTCTGAATTGCACCCGGAAGGCAACGGCTTATGGCATCGGCATAAGTGGCGGACTTGCCTCTGGTAACAAACTGTATTTATTGCTTTTCTAATCAATAGCTATCCAACTCTTCACCCGAACAGCAGTCCAGCAGTGCAATGATCTGATGACTATGTTGATTCACAACCACACTCATATAAGTGTGCCCTTCCTTTTTAGCTGCGTCATCGATTCCTATGGCTGTAGTATGGGAAGTCGTTTTTAAAGATACAGAACTTATTCTGTCTAAAACTTTCTGTTTTTTTCGTCCATAATGGGGAGCTATACCGGCTAAGGACTCGCTGAAAGTGCGTACACAGTGTTTACAACGAAATCTACGGGCTTTTACAAGAAGAACAGTACTCATGTTAAAGCTTTCAGGTGCCTGGATATGAAGGAATAATAACTATGTACGTGTTGGGTTCTCCGGCCGCAATAAGGGCAAACGGAAGTCTTGCGAATACTGGATAAATGAACTGACATGTGATTTCCATGTATCGTCAGATGGTTCTGTTTGAAGCCAAGCGCGACAAGACGGATGGAGACAAGGCTAAAACTTTTATTAGGTTGAAGATTGTTTAATGATTCTTTTTCTTTATTTTTGCCGAAAACGGATATGTTTGGACACATACTAACTAGATGCTTTGGTTAGCTATAAAGTTACTAAAATACAAGCATATATGCTATTTTTATTACTATATAATATATTCATTTATAACTAAATAATAAAATAAAGACAAGGCATATTTAAAAATAAAACAGCACGGAATTTGACGAAGACCCCCGCGCAATTTTCAGCAGTCCACAATGCTGTGCCGTCAAATAACTCGCTTGGTCACAAAGAGTAGTTTTCTACTAAAATATCTGACATCTGATCAAAATATTACCGAATTTTCTCGTAAATGTACCGGGCCAAACCATAAATATATCGGCGGAATCCGGGACGATAGTAGAGTAATTGACTGAACCATTCAAGATGCTTGTCGAATAATTTCACCATAATTCCTACAATAATCATGGATATAAGAGTACCAACACCCACTACCTTCCATTGCCATGTACCAAAGTAGAAATACCCCCAAGCTACCGCTATAACAACCAGAGTGATATCAACCATGATTTTAGCTTTGGCAAATGGAATATCGGTAGCTTTGCCAATTGCTACTACAATACCTTCACCTGGCATAGTGACTGAGCCGCATCGTATCTCTAAAGAGATGCCTACGGCAAGCAGCACGCAACCGATTAGTTGTACCACCACTTTCCATAATATGGTATTACATACTATAATTGATGTAAGCCACATATTAACATCTAATAGGAAACCGAAAACAAAACCAATAATAAATTGGAAAAGTTGCATCCGTGGGAAACCTCGGCGGAGGATGAGAATCTGAAGCCCGATAAAAAGGATGTTCATCATGTAAGTATATTCTCCAATCGTAAATTGGGGAGCCATGCCGGCTTCTCCTGCGAGTGTCATAACAAACGGGATGGCGGCAATCACACTACTGCCTAAATTTGACCGTACACAGAGGGCTACTCCACATGCCATTATGAACAATGACACAATGAGCAATAAATGTTGCCATAAAAACGAGATGATTCTTTCTTTCATGAAAAAATAAAAATTGGCTGCATAATATCGCAGATTATAGGAGATTTATTAAAGTCCTCAATTTGGAGATGACAAAATATTAACAACTATAAAACCTTCTGACATCCATTATCTATTACTATTACTATATTCCTCCCTGCTCTATTTTATAATCTCACCATGTCTTTATTTTATGTTCATGAATATGGCAAGAAAAAACAAGTAACACAGTCCAACATCATTGGACTGTGTTACCGGATATGATTTATTTCCTGTATCCGCATTTAGGACATATACCTTCCTCATTCAGTGCAACACCACAAAGAGGACAGCGTTGAATCTTATTTTTTGTAACAAATTCAGCAGAAGCTGCATTTACTCCGCTTGTGAATGTAATTTTCGCTATATTCAGTTTGTCTTTAAGAAGAGCGTATACGATCTTTATCATGCCCTCCACAGTCATGGTTTCTTTTGTCACCACAAGACGCGCGTCAGGGTATGCCGTGGCCAACTCGGTCTTGAAAGCCTCACCCTTCATTGTGTTTTGAGGATTTCCATTCTTGATACCTTGTTTTTCATATACCCCAAGAATTGCGGGTAAAAGCGGATCGTCCTCCCTGAGAATTAAAGCATGGTCAAAGTTTTTCAGCACATTCCATGCTATTTTCTGGATTTCATTACAAGGATATACCATATTTACTCCCGTATTTATAGTATCCTCCACTTCAATAGTCAGAACACCGGTATGCCCATGAAGATACTGGGCTTCTCCTCGAAAGCCATAAAATCTGTGTGCATACTGTAAATCAAATCTTGTTATACTTCTCATATTAATATTGGTTATTGGTTATTGGTTATTATTTTCACAGCGACAAAAGCTATGAATATTATTATAATGAACTTCTATATCAGATTATCCCCAACGGAAAGAACCAGCTCCCATCAGCATTTGATCTATAAGCTTTTAGAGGCTAATAATATTAAATTAATATCTTCCTGAAATAATCTTCGTTATCTATATTAATTGTCATATGCAAAGTTCGGAAATCGTGACTATTACTCCATGTTCCAAATGGAACCGTGTTTGGTTAATTACAACACAAACAATACATTGTTGGAAACTCAAAATTATCACCAAGTGTGATCTGCATATGATTATAGTAATAATAAAATAAACAGAATTTAGTCCGCTTGCTTTTTTATAGCAGTACAGTTTTGAGGACGGGAGTTTCTGGTAGCCAGATATACGCCCGAGAGAACCAAGACGATTCCGACTATCGCAACTGGGGTCACTTCCTCATGCAGGAATATAGTCGCCCCGACCGTTGTGGCAAGAGGATTCAGATAAAGATAGTTGGATGCCTGTATCGTCCCCAGTTGTTTTACGACAATATTCCACAACAGATAACAGGCAGACGAAGCTATGACACCTAAAAAAAGGAGATTGCTCCACACTTCACTGTCCAGCAATACAGCAGGATCTGTCAATGAGGGCAGAAAAAGGAAAGTGGGAAGAATTGTTATTATGCCATAGAAAAATATTTTTCTGGTGATGAAAGCCGGAGAATATTTCCGGGTGAGACTCCGAATAACAAGACTGTAAAACGCCCACGACAGGGAAGCCAGAAGAGTCAGTAAATCTCCCAAAGGTGATATCCGAAGAATGAAACTTCCGTTGAATATCAGCAAGCCTACACCCAACAGAGCGATAATAGATCCGTATATGAAGCCTCTTGAGACCTTTTCCGTCCGAACGGACAATACGGTCAGAACAGCTGTCAATAATGGGGCCGTACATATGATGAAAGAAACATTTGAAGCCTGTGTCAGCCCCAGAGCCATGTTCTGTAAAAAGAAAAACAGGGAACCACCCAATACTCCGCCACCCACCAGACATAGCTCATCTTTCAGATTACGGGCAAAAAAACGATGGAAGGAGATAGGACACACTGCAGCATAAGCCAGCAAAAAACGGAATAGGAAAATCTCCTGAGGAGACAGACCATGAACTATTAGAACCTTGGTGGAAATAAAAGTCATTCCCCATACCACGACGACCATAACAGCGGTCAGATGATAAAATATATGTTTCATTACAATTAAAATATTTTTAATTCTGATGTACATGCTTTTTTGCTTACAGTCAAATTGATACATATCCAGCTGGATATCCCGGCTCCTTGGAACGGACTTCCATCCATACCAATCTGTATGACAACGGGCTTTTCAATCCACACCTGTTCAAAACATAAGGCCCGGAAGAATATTATTTATACTTCCATACAGTTTGCCGGATGTAAAGAATAGGGAACAGACTTTAACATATTCACATTAAAGCGGCGTGAAAATAATAAAATAATGAAAGGCAAATACGGATGAGATCAGGTGTTTTCAAAATATGTCTCAAATATAGTAGATATTGTCTGCTTTAATAGACTTGAGAAATACATAACCTATCGAAACTTAGAATGGGAAGTCTGATTGTATCCCTAAAAGAAAAATTATCGGTAATTATGAGGTTATCCCTCCTTGTCAACATGTTCCGCTCCGTATCCATATTCCAGAGGGGGTCCTTCGCGTGGAAAGGCCTTCCTGTTTCACTCCCCAACTTGTACGTGTATTATACGGCATCCACTTTTACAAGTTGTGGAGTTTTTTATATTCGTCACGAAAGTTTGCAGGAGATGTCTCTGATTTCTTTTTGAAGAATTTCCCGAAGGATGACTGGTCTGAAAAGCCTAATTGTTCAGAAATCTCCTTTACAGTCAGATCCGTAAAGACCAGCAGGCGTCTGGCATCCGTATAAAGTGCTTCCGCTATATAATTATTCACTGTTTTTCCAGAAACCTGACGTATCACTCTTGACAGGTAGGTCTGGGATACGTGAAGGGAGTCGGCATAGAACTGAAGTTCATGTTCTTTCCTGTAATTCTCAGCCAACAACTTTCTAAAAAGACGGAACAAAGCATCGGAACGCCTGACTCGTCCGGCAGGATGTACATTTTGGCTGTGGAAGATTTCCGTTATTTGCAGTAACAGGAAATTGACCAGCGAGCCAGCCATTTCCGCAGGATGGTCGGAGGTAAGGTAGTGGGACATCAGGTCCAGCGTTTTGCGTATATGTCCGGTATCGCTGTCCTCCAGCCGTAAAACATATGTCGTATGGCTGCTGTTATAAAGCTGTTTGTATACATAGTTTCCTATGGACAGGGAGTCAAAAAAGAAAGGCTCCATGCATAGACCACATGTACCGAAGTCGGAACTTTTTTTCATTAACTCTATAGACATTCTTGGAGCGACAAGAAGCATGTCCCCCTTTCCTACAATATAGGAATGACAGTCAACTACAAATTCTGCCGTTCCGGTTTCCACCAGTATATAAAAGAAAGCACCGGCACGGAACATCTCATTATTGTACTTGTCTAAAAAAAACTCAATGTTCAGGATATAAACTCCTTTATTGTATGTGGTGGCTGTCTGCATTTCCCGCACCAGAGCCGACAATTTTTCTTTCGTATGTTCCATAAACACTAACTATTTCTATATATTTTTTAAATGACCATTTCATCTGTAAACTCGGATAAAAGCCTGACATCCAATGAGCGGATATGGAAAAGGGCAGCAAGATACAAAGAAAAGAGCAGATATACAAAAAACCGAACTATACATGAAGCAATATGTGTAAGTGTTGGAAAATGATGGCACCGGCACCATCAGAAAGATGTCGGGCTGCAAAAAGTGTTGTAATTAACCAGGTTTTGTTCTTTTAAGAACAAGAAGGTCTAGCATAAGCTTACTACCTTTGCAATCAGTAAACCGAGATGGAGGTCTGTGCATGCCGCTATCTCAATTTGTTTAACTATAAAAATATAAAGTAATGAGTAGTATTAAACCTATCAGAGATCCTAAGACGGATCATTTGCTGACACCGGAAAACTCCGCATTGTTAGTCATCGATTATCAGCCCATACAGGTTCATTCCATAGCTTCCATGGACAGACGGGAACTGGTGGAAAATATATCCAATGTCTGCCGTGTGGCCAAAGGGTTCAATGTCCCTGTTATTTTGACTACTGTGAATGTTGCCACCGGTCTTAACCAGCCTACTATCCCCCAGATAAAGAAGGCCCTTCCGGGGCAGCCTGAGATTGACAGGACTTCTGTCAATTCATGGGAAGACAAGGAGTTCCAGGAAGCAGTCAAGGCACTGGGCAGAAAGAAACTTGTGGTTTGTGCGCTATGGACAGAGGTCTGTCTCTGTTTTCCAGCCTTGGATCTTTTGAAAGAGGGCTATGAAGTATATACTATTGTTGACGCTGTCGGCGGAACATCCAGGCTGGCTCATGAAACGGCCCTCAGACGGATGGAGCAGGCCGGAGTTCGGCTGACTTCCGTAACCCAGTATATCTGTGAACTGCAAAGGGACTGGAACCGCAAAGAAACCGTTCCTGTTTTCTTCCAAGGGCTGTTGGATAACGGATCTTTTTTTGTGGAAACACTCAAAGAAAAATAGTATAACAGACAAAAAAAGCATCCAGTTATAAAAGAATGAAAACGGATGTTATCCTTTGTATAAAAGAATAACATCCGCCTTCCTGAAATATCCAGTTTATGAAAAATATTTTATTGTTCCTATTGTTTATGACAGCCGCTAGTATCAATGCGCAGACAGTCATGTGGACTGACGATCCCGAACATACCCGTATCGGTTTTGAAGTGAAGCATGCGGGGCTCTCCTTTGTCAGCGGATATTTCTCAGACTTTGACATTACCGTAAGGCAGAAGAATGGTGATTGCACGAATACGGATATCCGGGTGGAAGTCCGGACGGCAAGTGTGAGCACAGGAGTGGAAGCCAGAAATAAACATCTGCGCTCATCCGATTTCTTTGATGTGGAGAGATTCCCCATGATGGTGTTTAAAAGTACGGAAATGAAGATGCTCGGTACAGATAAAGGGGAGATATATGGAGAGCTCACTCTCCACGGAATTACTAAAAAGGTGCGGTTTGACGTGATGTTAATTGGCAGAAAGGAAAGTCCGGTGTCCGGTAAAGAGACGGCAGGTTTTCGGCTCCAGGGTGTGATCAGATGCTCGGACTTCCAACTAGGTTCCAAATATATTCCGACTATGATCTCGGATAACGTACATGTTGTCGTCGACTGTGAATTCTCACCAAGGCAGGGTGAATTGGATATATAGTCAAAAGCAGACGGCATCTGTATCAGAAATATTTGGCGATACCAACTTAATTATATATTCCGGAGAAAATCCGCTTCGGGATAATTATATTCTACAAACCATTCTTGCATGGATTGAAAAACAATTAATATTAAAATGACAACAATATGAAAAAAAGAAAAGTGACACGGATTGTGAGAGGAAGAAAGACTGTTGACGGGGCAGGTGTACATCTGCGCCGGATATTGGGAGAGCAGACGGTGGTGGACTTTGACCCGTTTCTGATGCTTGACGGTTTTGACTCCACCAATCCGCAGGATTATATAAAGGGATTTCCCTGGCATCCACATCGCGGAATAGAGACCATAACCTATCTTGTCAGCGGAACAATGGAGCATGAGGACAGCCTGGGAAACAAAGGGGTGATCCAGTCCATGGGATGCCAATGGATGACAGCCGGTTCAGGAATACTCCACAAGGAGATGCCGCAGCCATCAGAAAGGATGCTCGGATGCCAACTGTGGGTCAATTTACCTGCTGCAAAAAAAATGGTTCCACCAGCATATAGGGACATTGCTCCGGATGACATCCCGGTGGTGATGTCCGACAAGGCAACCGTCCGGATCTTATCAGGCAGCCACCGGGGGATACGGGGGACTCTGGACAATTCGTATGTTCAGATAACATATTTGGATGTAACTTTGCCCGCTGACGCCTCATGGAAGTACAACGAAGCACGCGATGATGAAAACCTATTTCTCTATTTGCTGGAAGGCTCGCTTTTCCCCGAAGTGAGACAGCAATCTGCGGAAAGTAAGGGTTGTGCCATATTATATTCTGTTCCCGTTCCTGGAGAAGATACGGACGAACCGGTAGAGGTGAAAGCCGGACCGGAAGGCGCACGTTTCCTTTTGTTGTCGGCTCCTCCCCTGAAAGAACCTATTGTCTGGGGAGGTCCCATAGTGATGAATAGCCGGGAGGAACTGGAGGAAGCTTTTAGAGAATTAAGAAATGGAACATTCATCAAATAAACGGCATTATTTTACTGAGGCAACCGTCTCCCCCGGATGAACGGATATAAAATGTATGGTAGGCTTATGACGGCTGTGGTTATATTCCATGCCGTTGCCGACCATATAAAAAAAACGAAAAATACCTATTTGTAGGTATTGTGTGAAGCTATATAATCCACTATCTTTGTAATATGGATGGAATAATGAAAAATAGAACAGCCGTAGCATACCTGCTGTTACTGAGCATGATGCCTTTCTTTTTTGTGAAAGCCTTTCATGTTCATAAGGAGCGTGCATGTATTCATGACGGGCAACAGTTCCCTCATCACGATTCAGCAGATAAATGTGCTATCTGTCTTTTCACTTTATCCTTATTTACCGAAGCGGAAAGTTTGGAGTACACCCATACCTTGACTGTAAAGCCTGTTAAATATCTTATTTTGGAGGAGCAGGGCGTCACTGCTACAATTCTCCTTTTGTCTCTTCGCGCTCCTCCTGTCCGAATGTCATAATTCTCTATGGATTACATGCACTATGTGATGACATGTAAAGGGCTCTTATGCCTATTGACTATCCTGAACAATTTATAACGCTTTTATAAAATATGACATTTCATGCATATTTCCGATATGTGTGTCTGTTCCTTACCTGTCTGTATATGGCATTTTCTGCACATATGCATGCACAGGAATACCGGCAACGATCAGACACAACCAGGACCCTGCTGATTATAGACGGGGAAAACGGAAACCCTATTGAAGGAGCCGGTGTATTAGCCGGCGGGCAGGTGCTTGTCAGCTTATCCGAAGGAACGGTAACTATTCCTTCAAGGAATTCCGCAGATACAGTCCTTGTACAGAGTCTGGGGTATAAATCTCAATATATATCCTTGAAGGATGTGTTTAAAAGAAAGAACACCTATACGATACGTCTTTCTCCGGAAATGACGACATTGGGGGAAGTCATCATTATCGGTGAACGTTCCGGAATAACCCGGAATGCAGTGAGCGGGCAAATCCCATCCCCTGCAATCAATCATGCGTTGGGGACCTCCCTGGGTGCCCTGCTCGAACAGGTCAGTGGTGTAAGCTCCATCAGTACGGGGACGGCAATAGCCAAACCCGTCATCCAGGGGATGTATGGCAACCGGATATTGATCATCAACAATGGCACCCGCCAGACAGGGCAGCAATGGGGGGCCGATCATGCTCCGGAAGTGGACATGAACGGTAGCAATTCCATCCAGGTGGTGAAAGGATCCGATGCGGTACGGTACGGTTCAGAGGCTTTGGGGGGGATTATTATCATGGAACAGGCCGCCCTGCCTTTCCGGACAAAGTCCTTAAAAGGAAAGGGATCCATGCTTTATGGCAGTAACGGACGCCGTTTTGTCCTTACCGGACAGATGGAGGGAACCTTCCCTTTTCTCCGTGACATTGCCTGGCGTGTACAGGGAACCTGCTCGAATTCAGGAGACCGTTCTACCGCGAACTATCTTCTTAACAATACCGGAACCAGGGAATTGCATACCTCCGCTTCACTCGGCTATGATCATGGCCGTTTAAGAATAGAAGGGTTCTACAGCCGCTTTTACAACCGCATGGGGGTAATGCTCAGTGCCCAGATGGGAAGTGAGGATCTGCTGGCGGAACGTATCCGGCTGGGACGTCCCCTGCATACGGACCCTTTCGCCCGAAGTATCACATATCCATATCAGGAGGTCACCCATCAGACAGCCGTTGGCAAAATAAGATTCAGCATGTGTGATGTTGGAAATCTTTACTGGCAGGGTTCCTGGCAGAAGGATGACCGGCAGGAAAAACGTATCCGCCGCCTGGGATCCGACATCCCGGCTGTTTCCCTGCACTTGTATTCATTTCAAAACTCCCTCCGGTGGAAGTGGAATTATAATTCATGGCAAACGGAGATTGGGGGACAAATCATGTTCATAGACAATCACAGCCGGGCAGGGACAGGTGTTGTTCCTGTTATTCCCAATTACACGGAGACACAGGCAGGAATATATGGCATTGGAAAGTATAATTACAGCAAGGGAGGAGTTGAAGCGGGTGTTCGCTTTGACGGGCAGGAAACCCGTGCCAGCGGCTATGACTGGACTGGAAATCCCTATGGGGGAACAAGAAAGTTCAATAACATATCATACAGTCTGGGAGCCCATCACCTTTTTTCCGGACACTGGAAACTTACCACCAATTTCGGGATGGCCTGGAGGGCCCCCCACGTGTATGAGCTGTACAGCAATGGGAATGAACTCGGATCAGGAATGTTTGTCAGAGGGGATTCGGTCATGAATTCCGAAAGAAGCTATAAATGGATATCCTCTATCAGTTACAGTGGCAAGGTGTTCAGCGTCCATGCGGACGGTTATCTGCAATGGATAAGCGGTTATATCTATGATGAGCCCCAAAAAGAGAACATTACTGTCATTTCAGGGGCATATCCTATATTCCAATACAGGCAGACCCCGGCTTTCTTCCGCGGAATGGATTTTGACTTTCACTTCATGCCTGCAGATTCATGGGATTACCATCTGACCGCCTCCTTTATACGGGCAAACGAACGGACAACAGGAAATTATCTTCCCTATATCCCCCCTTTCCGTCTCAACCATGAGCTTTCATGGAACCACAGAACCCGGTCGCATTTCCGGTTGCGTCTGGGTGTCCGGCACCGTTTCGTGGCAAAACAGACCCGGTTTGACCCGGATACGGATCTTATCCCGTACACTCCTCCGGCATACCATCTTTTTGGAGCCGATGTGGATCTGGAATGTCCCGTAAGATGTGGACACATATTACGGTTCATGATATCGGTAGACAACATTCTGAACAAAGAATATAAAGAATACACCAACCGTTCGCGTTACTATGCGCACGACATGGGGCGCGATGTGCGTTGCGGAGTGAGTTGGAGCTTTTGACTTATAACGAGACATAATCAACAAACCTATTTAATTACAAGTAAAATGAAAACAAATGTATGTAAAATCGCATTAATGCTCCTGATGGGGGCATCTTTTACCTTATTATTTAATTCATGCAGCAAAGATCCTGTGATTCCTGAAAATGAGACAAAAAACAAATTGCATGAAGATCCTTCCAAAATGACAATCCGTCTTGTGGAATGCCACTTGCATGCAGATTGGAATGAAATACAGAAAGTCGGTGGTCCTCATCAGAATCCGGAATCTCCAGCCAGACACATGAAACGTATTCAAGAAATAACCTACGAACTGAAGACCGGTCAGGGCTGGACACTTGCCGAAGGCAGTCAAAACAAGTTCTACGTACAGAAAAACGGAGAATATAAAAATGGAGACAACTTTACTCCAGCCCCTATTTATCTGATGTTTATTTATTACTACAATAGTAAGGGAGAGTTGATGAATAACCAGTTTATAGAAAATGGACAGGATAAAATACATCAACATTTCTTTACACCAGAAAATGTAAAACCCACCTTTGACGGGCAGCCGGAAGCTGATGACAATGATCCGCAAAAATTAGTGGACTATCTTTATGTAGATACTACCCCTTGGGACAAGACCAGACATGACAAGGAGGCTGAAATAACAGGAGGAAGCAATCCTGTCGGGTTGAAAGGTGTCATCCGTTTTTTGAAAGATCGTAAGGAATTTGACTTGAAAATTCGTCTTTATCACGGTTACAAATCCAAGACCAATCCGGAAACTGGTACTTTTGATCCGTTCTACAAGCCTTCCGGAATATTGATCCAGCGTGGCACATGGGATATCAACTTAAGTATTCCTATAGTGGTATTCTGGAGTCGTGATGAATATCTTGACATAGAACCGGATGCAGATGTTAACCAAATCGAAGAAGATAGTCTTGATGAAGAAAGCAACCGTACCGTGCATTCCATTATGAAAACCTTCAACCTTACATGGAAAGAAGCGCTTGAGGAATTCATAACTTATACCTATAAGGCGGGAGATACTGAAGGAGGGGCTATCTGGCTATAGGTCTCTTGTAAGGAGTATAACCACAACAGATTGATTTAAAGATTTATAATATTTAATTTATTAAACATTCGGAATTATGAGATTTAACAGATTCAATCTTTTATTGGTAGCAACAGCCATAATAACGTCAATGTCAGGCTGTACCGGATCACAGAAGAGAACTACACAACAGGAAAAAGAAAGCGCTACTATGGCCACCACTACAGTCAATACCAAAAATAAGAATTTTTATGGGACTTATGAGGGCACATTACCCTGCGCCGATTGCAGTGGTATCAGGACAACACTGAAAATCAACAGTGATACAACCTACGAACTGCGGAGTGAATATTTGGGAAGGAAGGATGGCGTCTTTGAAGAAAGTGGCATTTATAACATTGTGGGTGAAAACATCATAGAACTGGTAACTCCCTCTTCCGGGAAGAAGACATTCTATAAAATTCTCGATGGTTCAGTCGCGTTGTCCGACAGTCTGGGAGCGCTCAACGGCAGTGAATTGGCTGAACATTATATTTTGAAAAGACAATAAAGGATACTGCATAATTGCATCCGGAGCTAATGATGAAGAATTGACCGCATATCCTGCCCAATCAGTTCTTCATCTTTTTTCTGTTTTTATAAATCAAGATGGGACATACCCTAAAGAAAGAACAGTCCGCACGAACGGCTGCATGTCATTAAACACTCAAGGATATCGGATTGAAAACGAATGTGGTGGAATATGCTGTAATATATCCTTAGGAAACAGTATTGGCAGTCAGATTTCAGCAGACACCGAGTATCAGAATACAATATCTTAATTAGGGGCTATCATTGCCTATTTCTGTTTTATTATATGGTCTTTAGTATGTTTAGAGGAAGAGAATAAACGATTTCATGTTCTTTTCTAAAAACAAACGAGTCCCAAAGGACTCGTTTGTAGTGTTAGCATACAAATGAACGGAGCATGTTTTGTCTCACGACAAAAACATTCGCAATCAGTCAAAAATTAAATATCCGATGAACATCAGGTCACTACATGTTAAATCTTAAACCGACTAAAGGAAAGTCCATGCATAGGGGATACATACAGGACTTTCCTGGAATTACTACAACATGTAAACACTGCCAAAAAACAGGTTGGGAAATTTTGTTTCACAACAAAGTTCTTGATAATCCCGTTCTGTCTTGAGATTTAAATGACTGTTTAACTATTTGATCTGTACAAAGATAATACAAATAAAAGTAATTGGTATTGATTTTTATTGTCCTTATCCGAGAATAACAACATATTGTCTGTTATTTATAATAAACAATAAGGAACACGGCGTCGGGATTATATACTTCATGTCATGATGAGTTTTTTAGCTCTCTTACATTATTTATCATAACATCTGGTATAGTATTGCAAATATAAATGCACATCAAGAATACGTTATGATTTCCATCGATTATCAACAGGCTCATAAAATTTTGGAAAACATTCAAAGAGACTCTGATAACGGTTGCAAAATATGCACATAATTTTATTTCTCACTGCCGCTTGTGAATCACTCATTGTCAAGCCTATTCTAAAGACGGACAAAAGGTGATGTTGAGGATAAAAGCCTCCTATCAGAATACATTTATCCACAGTCCTGTTTCCTATTTGATGCCGATCCATATTATTTTCATGTAAAGAGACCAGATATGCTATGAAATATTACAAATAGAACCCTCCGGACTGGAGTTTCAGGTTAAATACACCGCACGTATCAAATTTAATAAAATTGGTGGAACATGCCTTGTGAGAAAGACTGTTCCACCCCAATAAACAAGACTTTATTGGTTCTTCTTAATGAACTTCATATTGATCAGCCGGCTTTCCCCACCGGATGTATATTCGCTCTTCCCCCATAGAATAAACCCTCTGGTTATGACAGGACTACCAGCATCATCTTGCCAAGTTTCATCAATTACCCCATCAGGAATCATTGTGAATTCAATATTTTTTTTGTCACCATTCCACCGGCTCATCACACCGAATCTGCTATCAGGCCACAGCTGTCCTCTACCTTGTCCTTCCCACGCAGCCAACCATACATCCTGACCGTCTGCTTTTTGAAGGAACTGTGATTTGATGGCTATTCCCGGTTGTCCGGAATCAAACAGGACAGTAATGTCAAAAGCCAGCCCTTTAAGAACAAAGGTTCTTCCTGCCTCCTTTTCAACCAATTTCACATCTGTTCTGAGTTTCTCAGAACCAACCCATCTGGTATATTCCAATGTATAGTTTCCGGGAATCAATTCGTAAGAAAGAGGTGGTGCCACCTGTCTGAACACCACTTCTTTATTATAATAAGTGCCGGCTGTGATATTTACCGTACAGGAACGTGTATCATCGTATATTCCTAATGCGGCTGATTTAAAATAAATAGAATCATCCTTGATTTCATAAGAGAGCCATGAAGGGTCAACACCCGTTATTTTATATTCCTGATCTGTTTTCCATAAAAAGCCCTTGCTTCCCCCATGCTCTTGAAAATCATATGAATAAACATCTACAATGGATATGATACCCAGCTGTGTTATCGGAACCTGCTGAGTTTCATCTCCATAAGTCAGCAGAACCATTGTCGTCCTTGACTCATAACCGGGATTGGCTGAAGCTGTCAGGCGCACCTGGGAACCCGACACCTCGGACGTCAGCCAGGCATCTTTGGAATGTGCCTCCACTCCATCCACATTGGTCTGTATCACAACACTCCCCCCTGTATAATCTATATCTGTATCGGTCCGTACGACCTGAAAGTACTGATTGTCTTCTGTTTCAGTTCCTTTATCCGAGCATGAAAAAAGAAAAAACAATCCGGTCATGAACAAGCTGAATAAAGACAAACTATATTTTTTTTCTTTCATAACATTTCCCTCCTATTTCTTCTTAGTCAGTTTTAAATTCTGAAAACGGGAATCACCATACCCCTTGTATTCTCCACCTGCCGTATTCCACAGTATAAAAGCATCGGCATAGATCCTTTTGCCCCCGACAAACCATTCATATCCATTATCCACCAGCTCAAGGACAAAGTTTTCATCATCCCCGTTCCAGCGGGTAGTGAGACCATAACCAGTGCCCCACGTCAGATTCCCCAACTGCGAGCACCATATGGCCAGCCGTATATCCGGAGAGGTTTTCAACTGCTGGCTGTTCAGTTCTAGCGCTCCCTTCTTGGAATTATAAGTAAGCCTTACATCAAAAGGAAGCCCTTTCATCAGAATACCTCCATTGGGCTGTTTGCTGATAGAAACATCCGTTTTCTTACCGGTATAAGACAATGCATATTCACCCAGGAGCTGTTCTTCCCTCAAGCCCAAAGGATCGGCAATCAATTCCAGTCGCGTGGTTCCATCAGGACTGGAAAATGTCTTTTCATCAGCATTCCATACAAGTTTCTCCACTCTCTGTCCGTCAAGTTCTATTGGCGCATACAGTCTGACTCCCTTGTCGGTAAACATAAAGGAAAATTTTGTCTGCTTGTCTCCTTGGGTAAGCATGAAATATTGGGAAGTTATCACATCACCCGTGACAGGCTTACCTGCAAAGGTGCCTTTCAATCCGCTGACTGCGGCAATATTCTGGTAACTCATCCGATTCTCCTTGGCTTTCTGCAGATATACCTCTGCCGGTTCCTTCAAGGCATACATATGTATGGCAGAACCATGCTTTTTCCCATACATTAAAATTTCGGATTCTGTGGCCGAATGTAAAATAAACTCATAGTCTCCCAGAAGTCCTTTTCCCTGCCCGTCACCGTCACTGATATCTGAGTCAGAGAAATAATGGAAGAGCTCATTATAGGTATCAAAATTCAAGGTTGCCCCCATATCCTTCTTCAAGGAATAAAGACTTGTCACCGACTTGCCCACATCATCCGACAAACTGGAAAGAAAAGTGGCATACCCGTCCTGTGAGAAAGAGACGGCCAGGGCATAACCGCCAAAAGCCTGATTGGTGCCTCCGGGAAAATATTCCATAGCCCAGCCGTATTGAGGGGAAGAGAGCAATTCTCTATATTTCAAGATCTCATTTTCTATACGCTGTGATGCAGAACTGTCGAAATAGTCATCAATTTCAGTTTTACAAGACACGAGAGCGCATATACCCAACAGCAGAAAAAGCTGCATATACAATCTATTTTTCATGGTCTTACTTATTGTCATGTTGTAAAATATTAATCAAATTAGCATTATGGATATGACAGCGGTCCGGATGCTGGTCCATCTCCTCCAAGGCATGTGCCCATTGTCCGCGCAACTGTTCTTCCAGCAGTTGGAATGCAGCCTTGGTTGTAGCTCGGCTGTTTGCAGGAACCGGGAGCCATTCGGGCTCCAACAGTTCCATCTGTATCACTTCATTCATCCTGCGGCGCACTACCGCTTTCAGCCGGTCCATATCAATTTTCCAAACCTCAAGCATATACTGCTTCATTATGCCTACTTTCTGGTTCAGTTTGGCACGTCCCTGTTCACCGGCCGCTTCGAATACGGCATTCCACTCCTCATCTGTAAAGGTCACATAACAACATGTGACTTCGGTTATATCCTCTACGGGCATGCTGCCGGCATAATCCGTAATGAATCCAAGACTGGCATAGTCTGCAAGTTCATGCCTGTTGTGCCATCCTGAAGGACGGTAGTCCTCGGCACTGATCAGATTGTATTCCTGCGGATAATTGATATCCTGTTGTAATATATGGGTGAATTCATGATGCATGGTCTTGAAGAACCATTTGTTCATATTAGCAATATCCTTGGGATTCAACCAGTTTGTCATATAGAGAGTGATTTTGAGTCCACCTTCGGCCGTGCCGAGCGTGATTGTTCCATCTCCATTCCATGCGGCCGATCCTACTATGTGCAGGATGGCCGGGGCATGTTTTCTCATAAAGTCTATACCCGCCACCTCCACATAGGATTCCAGCCAGACATGCTTTATGATTTTTGCAAGACGCATGCTTTGCAGAAGATCTGCGGGCGTCAAATTCTTGGAGAAATCAGACTCAATATCCTCCAGGCGATATTTATAGTCAATGTTATATGTTTCCACATAATTGTTGTTCAACCACTTGTCAAACTCACTCTTAACTTCTGAGGAGGTGTCAAAAATACTCTTTGAATGGTCCAGTTCCTCCTGACCGCATGAAGAGAACAGAATCGCAACTGCGATGCCCATTAAAATGTATATCAATTTATTCATTATTTATTTATTCTTTTTTAGGTTATTAATAGAAAATCATCGGGGATTCGCAGGCAGTCCCGCCGCAGTTACCGCTTGTGGTAACTGTATCACTCTCCTAAGATCTCCGGCAGGTAATACAACCGGCTCTTTCTCCTCCACATTATGTACCACTTCTATGCCGAAGCGTCGTACGTCCAACCATCTCAAACCGCTGAATACTGTTTCAATACGCCGTGCGTGCAATACAGCTTGGAGCATTTTTTCTTGCACTCCATCTTCAACGGGGAATGTTGCATTGAATGGTTTTACCAGCAAGAGCCACGGACTTAGTTCCCCTTTGGCAAGAGCCTGCTTGTCGGCCGTTTCTCTGGTCGTATAATAATCAACAATGTCAGAAACTGAAGCCTCTTTCCCCCCTTTCTTGACATACCAGAAAGAGAGGTCCCTTGCCGCATCATCGTACTGCTTCAACATGACATTGGCCTCGGCTCGGCATAACAGCGTTTCATCTGTTGTAAACGCCATCTGCACTACGTGGGGCTGTCCGGTCTGTGCGGTCTCGTTCGTCACCTCGAATATCTCATTGTATTTCGGTTGTGACTTGACAGGATATCCCGAAATGTGGAAAAGCAAGTCAAAATCCGCCAAGGCTTTTCCCCACGGACCACTCGAACGGTAAATCAACAGATTCACTATATTGTCGGAGTTTCCGTACCGTTGGGTTGTATAGTTTCGTCCCCATCTGGACCGCAATGCTACCAAAAGCAGGTTGGCCGGCTCATCCTTGCTGATAAACCTGTCGCGCCATTCACCCGATTGTGTCAGTATTGTATAACTTTTCAAGTTTCGCAGAGAAGAGGAAGGATCCTCATCAATAGCAGCTCCAGCATATGACAAAGCCTGTTCATGTTTGCCATAAAACAGATAAAAACGACATGCAAAAGCCGCTGCGGCCCTTTTGTTGAAATGATAGAGAGGAACCGCATAAGAGTTGTCATTAATCAAAGGAAAGCCTTCTTCTATATCACGGGCAATCTTTTCATATACGGAAGCGACCGTTCCTCTGTCATACTGTTTTCCGATAACTGTCTCAGGCTCTTCCACATAAGGAATTCCCATATCAGAACTTGCAGAACTTTTACAATACGGCTGACAGAATGTGTTGACCAACAAGAAGTGAGCATAAGCCCTGCATAAAAGAGCCTCTCCCCTTTGCGGGCCATTCCCTAGGTCAGGTCCGAGTTTCCTGATAGCATCCAAGGCCTGGTTGGCTGCTGCAATCGCACCGTAACAACTGTTCCACAACGCTTCGGGGGCATCCCAATCCGTCTCACTGATGTCTTCCCAAAAATAATTCTCGACAATCATACGTTCCGGTTCTCCAAACCTGCGGCCGTTATCCATCACATTATCTGTACGATGTTCATAAATCATCATCGGATCGACATTGGGATAGGCCGATACCAAAAGTTCACTGATCTTCTGATTGCTGTTGATCTCGGCCCGCTTATCAGGCATCTTGTCCAAAAAATCGTCACAGGAAATTATGACAGACAATGCGGCGAGCATACAAACCATATAATATACTTTTCTCATTTGAAAATCGATTTTTAAATCAATACTTGTTTTTCTTATGTTTTAGAATCCCAAACGCAGCGTACAGGTAAACTGCTTGGGAACGGGAGCCGACACTCCTCCCGAACGGAAAAATTCAGGATCCTGGCCGTTAAGCTTCTTGTCAGAATAAATCAGGAACAGATTGGTAGCCTGAACCTTTATGGAAGCGGACTTCAACAATTTTCCTTCAAGCAGAGAACCCGGCAGGGAGTAGGTCAGAGAGATTTCCTTCATTCTGACAAATCCACCGTCGGCAACACGGACTGTCGAGTAGTTGTAGGCATTGTACCCTAAGTTCAGGTTGGAGTACAACTGGTGATGCCTGCGGGCAGAGATGACAGGAACATTTGTCCTCTTCTCATCACCTGGAACCCTCCAACGGTTTTTAAAATCCTTTGGAGTCGCATCAAGATCATTGTATGTACTCCTAAAGACAGGATCCAACCTCACTTTGTTTCCTGCAGAGTAAGTAACGAACACATTCAATTTCCAATTTTTAATTGAAAATATATTTCCAAAGCTTCCCGTAATAGTAGGATCGGTGGGGCCTTCATACTTGAGGAAATCCAAATGTTCCATCTCCTGGAAATTCAACGTGCCATAATTGTTCTTATCCACCAACACCTTCCGATTGTTCTTATCGGAAATTTCAAATATAGGGAAGCCTTGTTCATCCAGCCCTACAAACGGAATGGAAAACAGCCCCCTGTGCGGATACCCTTCCCGTGTGAACCCGCTTCCTGAGATGAGAGCAAACATGAAGGAGCGGGTGTTGAGTTCCGTCACCTCCGTCTTGCTCAAGCCGAAAATCAGATCGGTACTCCACTCGAACCCCTTGTTTTTTATATTCTTGGTAGAAAGGGTAAATTCAAAACCGTGTGATTTCATGGAAGCCACATTCCCCATACGGTTGACCTGTCCTCCTGCGCCTTGTGTACTGGTCCACCCTATAAGGTCAAAATTGTTTCTCTTATACCAGTCGGCTGCCAGATTTATACGGTTATCCAAGAATCCCATATCCACGCCTATATTCAATTCGTGTTTTTTCTCATAGGTAAGGGATGAGTTTTCCAAATCGGATATTCTCAAGCCGGACTCTGCCACACCGGCAGAAGGACGCCATGGATTGTAACTGTTGATGACAACGCGTGAGTTTGTCACCCAAGTAGGACCGGCATCGGCAGTAAGCGAATAAGAGGCTTTCAGGGTCAGGTACGAGAAAGCAGGTTGCAGTTTCTTAAAAAACTCTTCCTCGTGCATGTTCCAGGCTGCCGCCACATTCCATGTAGGCAACCAGCGTGCGGAACGGGCCTTACCCAGACGGTTGCTGCCTTCATAACGCAACGTACCGGTCAACGTGTATCTTCTCTTGTATGAATAGGTTCCTGTAGCAAAAAATGCGATCTGACGGTTGACCGTATTGCTCACACCATAATAATTCGTGTTACGTTCCCGCATTCTTTTGAAGGCCAGATAATCAAAAAATGGAAGTTCACCGTTGTCATACTGCATTCCCCAGCCTTCGGACCAGTCACTGCTGCGTTCCTGAGAATTCACTTCAGCTCCCGCATAGGAATTCAGAATATGGGTTTCATTAAACTCCCGGTTATAGGTAGCCGCCAGACGGAAGTCATAACTGAGCATTTTATACTCGTTCTTATTGTAAAAGCCTCCCTTGGGAAGAACACTCTGTGGCAAAGTATTCGGTTTCTCCGGATCTTTGTAAAGCCATGAGTTGGCATTTATAATAGTGGCATCCCCCATGGCACGGTATGCAAGAGCCTGATTGGACATATCCTTTATCTGGTGGTTCTGCGATACGGAGGAATACTTCAATGCACCGAGAAAACTGACTTGGATTCCTGTCTTGTGCTTCCATTTGAATTCTCCCTGGAATTTTAAATCAACGATATTCAAGGAAATATTATTATTTTCCAGTTCATTAAAGATATTAAAGTCCGCATAATTGCGCATATAATTAAGTTTTGGATCCAGCGTGCGGGAAGTATTCAGGGCATATGAATAAGGATTGATGTCAAAAGAACGGGACACCTCACCAGAAACGGCATCACTGCTTTGCCCCAATGTTCCCGGGGCCTGCTGCCTGCGGTAAGAGGCATTGGCGATTCCCGTGAATGAGAGTTGCTTTGTTATGTTATATGTATTGTTCAAATTTGCTGTATACCGTGACACCTTGCTCTGTTTCATCCAGCCCGGATCATTCATCACACTCAATGAGATGTAGGATGAGGACTTCTCACTTCCTGTGGCCATGCTGACGGAATGGTTCATCATCAGTGAATTGCTGAAAAGCAGATCAAACCAGTCCGTATTTCTGAACTCAGCCTGCCGCAAATAGGCAGCTCTCGCTTCCGGAGTATTGGAAAGCCCGAACTGTCCCGTCACAGGATTGTAAAAGTGGGTAAGCTGGTACATCTTTCCATAGACACCGCTGCTGCTGGCCCTGTATACGGATGCAAAATTCAGCCATCCTTTCTCCTGAAGTTCCTGATAGATGCCCATCTGGTCCTGAGAGTTCATGATATTGAAAGTCCGGTAATTGGGTTTCAACCGGGTCGTGAATTCTCCGGTGTAGGAAAAGCTACTGTTTCCCTGCCTGCCTTTCTTGGTTGTGATCACAATTACTCCAGCCATGGCTTTAGCCCCATAAATGGATGTGGCGGATCCGTCTTTCAGAATCTGGAAGCTTTCTATGTCGTCGGGATTCAGCCCTGCTATGGCCGAACTGATCAGGGTAACGGCATCACCGGAAGAAAGATCATCCGCACCGACATCAACCACATTATCCTGAATGACACCATCTACCACCCATAACGGTTTGGAATTCCCATAAATGGAAGTAGCTCCACGCACACGGATTTTGGGTGCTGTACCAAAGGTGCCCGAAATATTCTGGATGGACACACCGGCAGAACGCCCCTCCAGCCCCCTGCTAATGTCGGCCATGCCGTCGATTTTGACATCTGAAGCGGAGAGTTTATCTGCCGCACCGGTAAATAACCGTTTGTCTGTAGCAACCATACCGGTGACCACCACTTCCTCAAGCATCTCGGAACTGGCATGCAAGGTAATCTTCATTGTTGGGGCAACCTTTACCTCCTCACTTTGCATGCCGACAAAAGAAACTACCAGCTGTGCATTTTGTGGTGCCGAGATTTTAAACTTCCCATCAATGTCAGTAATGGTCCCTTTTGATTTGTCTCCCTTGATTTGGATGGTCGCACCGATAACGGGCTCATCCTGTTCGTCAACAACAATTCCCGTCACCTTTATTTGGGAGAATGCCACTCCTATTCCCCAAAAAAGGAAGGAAACAAACAAGATTAGTTTTTGTTTCATAAGTATTAATATTTAAGTGAGTACTGTGATACAGATAAATGTATCGGAACTGTAAATGTCAACAGAGGATTAGTGATACAGCCCGGCATACAAACCGGCTTTTAATAAAAATCGAGAGTTTTCATATTTTTAAGGACTGTTGCTTTAAAATTTAATAACTGGTACGAACATAATTAAATAATTCTAAAAAACATATAGTAAAAACAAGATTATATGTATTTTGTCTTAAATATAAAACATATTGTCTGTTATCATATATAGACGGTATATTCTTTTGATAATTATCTCGGTAAAATGGCATACATGGTGCTATTGATTATCGGGAATCTTTAACCGTAAGTTTATTGTCCATAATATCCACCAATGGCTATTCCCCGGTATACCTGAAAACGTTTCGGCATTCTATATGATATTCGGAGCATTATCCATTAAAGTATAGAAGATATAAACCATATTTGCAAAGTCAAGCAAGAGTTTCCCCGCAGAGGAAACAGAAACTGTTTCTGAACACCCCAAAATGTGGATTCGGATATGTCATGTCTGATTGGTAAGTTATGGGGTACTGTTCAGCATATGCCTCTTTTCAGGAGAAGACAACAGAACCTTTCACAGACTGTAACTTGTCATCTTTCCAATGATTCCGACAGGATGAATAAACTTTCCTAGTTTAATATCATTGATGTATATAAATTTGTAGCCTCCTTGCTGAAAACAGGTGAGACAAGAAGATAACATTTAATATTTTAAGACTTATGGCAACAGTTAAAACAGTGTTAGTAAAAGGAAGAAGAACTCAAAACGGCAGATTCCCGTTGGTCGTACAGGTGCTTCACAAAAGAAAGAAAAAAGTTGTTTATACAGGCTTCAGCATTGCGGAAAGCCTGTTTGACCCGACCATGGGACGCGTCATTAACGATGGAAAAAGCGACCCGGAACTTATCAGAAGAATCAATAGTAAATGTGAGGGGATCTCAAGAACATTGTTAAAGTCTGTTTCTATGACAGAAAAGAAATTACGTATTTACGAGATAGAGGATGTATTCAAGACTTATGGCTTGCTGACACATGACACTGGCTTTTATTCCTATACTTCCGATAAAATAAGGGAGCTTCGCCAAAGTGGGCATGAGGGAACGGCACGCGCATACAATTCCAGCCTGAGCTCGATGAAAAAAATTTTAGGCAGCAGAGATTTTCCATTCAACAAACTCTCATCCCAGGTGATCACCAGGTATCACAAACAATTGCTCGCTTCGGGAGTATGTGAGAATACGATCTGTTTTTACCTGCATAACATCAAGGCTCTCTACCGGAAAGGTTGCCGGGAGATGGGGTTGGAACTGCCTTCCCCGTTTCGTGAGGTACATTTTAAAACTGAGAAAACCATCAAACGGTGTCTGGAAACGGAGGTAATTAAAAAAGTATCCAGACTGGAACTGGAGGAGGGAAGTACGGCATCTCTTGCACGGGATATCTTCATGTTCAGTTTTTATACTCGCGGAATGTCATTCGTTGATATTGCACTACTGAAAAAAGCAGATCTTTTTCCAGACGAAATTTGTTATCGACGCCATAAAACCGGACAGTTGATGCGAGTTGGGATGAACCGGCAAATCATTCGGATTCTGACCAGATACGAACATGTCGTGGGAGAATATGTCTTTCCTTTATTTACAGAAGAGCAAGAGCCATATGCAGGATATAAAAATGCCTATCACAAGATCCGTTATGCCTTAAAGAAAATCTCCTGCTCTCTTGGACTGTCAACTCCATTACGACTCCATGCCGCGCGCCACTCATGGGCCACTATAGCCAAAGAACACGGTATTCCAGTCCATATTATAGGAGAATGCCTGGGGCATATGTCGGAGGAGACGACCCGTATCTATCTGAAGGATCTGGACCGTTCCGTACTTGATGAGGTCAATAATCAAATAGCTGAGATTATTGTATGACAAGTTTATATTTATTTTATTTATGATGCATTATTTATGAAAAAATCCATATATTTGCTTTCACATCTTCACTCTCTCCCATAGAGAGTGGAAAATATGAAGCAACACTTATGGCATACATAAAAATGGTGCATTTTTTACCTTTCATGAAAGCGTTGCAAAGTTAGGTAAGTAGCTTCAGACTGTTGTTTCCTTTTTGGCTCTATATTTTGCAAATTCATTCTTCCCGTTCTTTTCTAGCGTTTTTTTGTCCGCTTTTCATCCTCTGTCTTAACTCTGTGGGAGAATATCCGAGACATCTTTTACAATATTTGGAGAAATACGCAAGGGAGGAGAACTCCAGTTCATTGGCGATGGTCCCCAACGGTAGATCTGTAACTGAAAGTTTGTACTTTATTTCCCCCAACAGCTGTTTCTGCATCCATGCAGTCGGGGCTTCCCCAAATTCCAACATGAACTGTCTTTTAAAGGCGGACAAAGACATACTGCAGGTTGACGCCATATCTTTCACTGTCCTACATTTTCCACAACTGTTTAAAACTTTATTCTTGAAATCCTGCGACCGGCCTATAATAGTATAGAAAAAAAGAGCCAGTTCCTGCCTGGAATAATAAAAACGAATATTCCAAAAAAGTTCCCTGAGTTTAGTTTCATGGAAATGAATACAGTTCGCTCCGTCTTCCAAATAGCATATCAGAAGTCCAAGAAATTTATGTAGCCGGTCTCTTATTTCAAGAGGTTCCATGCTATATTCAACTATATCTTTCAGGTGATACAACTCAGAGAAAGAAGCCTTTTGGCATGGCCATATCCCGCCCTCAAATATAGCCGCCACGACTTCACACGGTTCCAATGAATATGTGTTAAAGAGACTGTCACGACAAAAAAAGATCATTTTTCCTTCTCGGACAAGCATTTCGTGTCCTCTATACGAAATACATAAACTTCCTTTCACAACAAACAGGATACAATCTTTTGTCAGTTTTTCCTCATGATTCAACCCTGTGTCAAATTTATAGTACCGGAATCCTTCCTCTATAAATTTGAAGTAATTATAACACGATGTGTGTTCCGTCAAGTAAAATAGCTTCATTGTTTCTGCTTTTAAACTTGAATGTAAAGACTATGCATTAACATTCAAATAGTTATATAGTAAATAATCATTTTCGCTTTCACTCCGGACACCCTTAGGTACCTATATACGTATCCCGTTTGCTTGTTGCTTCATATTTTCCACTCTCTATGGGAGAGAGTGGAAATAGTGAGAATGTATAATTAAAGAGATAAAGTTGAGGTCATGAAAAAGACAATTGCGGACGGGAGGGTTCCCGCATTCATTTTTATGCCGGATAATGTTGACTAATAAAGTAAAAGTAATGGTATTATGAAGTATTTTTTTCTTCTTGTTTTTTTATGTTGTTCAGTGGAGGGCTTTTCTCAGAAAGTGGCCCTTAAGAACAATTTGGCTTATGACGCCTTGAAAACTCCCAATCTCTCCCTTGAGCTCTCAATAGGCCGGAAATGGACATTGGACACCCAGGTCGGGATGAACTTCTTTTTCTACACTCAGGATGCTACCTCCTCCCATTACAGGACGAAAAAAATCAGTCATTGGCTGGTTCAGCCCGAGCTTCGCTACTGGACATGCGATGTCTTCAACGGCTGGTTCTTCGGAGTTCACATGCATGGGGGGCAAATGAACGTTGGAGGTGTTAATATCCCATTTGTCCTGCAGAATGGGGATGGAAAGATGAGCAAGCATCGTTACGAGGGATATTTTCTGGGGGGCGGGTTGAGTGCTGGCTACCAATGGATAATCTCCAGCCGTTTCAATATGGAGGCCTCGTTAGGTGTCGGTTATATACACGCCCGCTATGACAAGTACAAGTGTACCACCTGTGGTAAGAAGCTGGGCATGGGTAGCTCGGATTACATTGGCCCCACCAAGGCTGCTATTTCCATTATCTACCTGTTAAAGTAGCTGTTCACATATCGTTCCCTTTCCTGTATTTCAAAATATAAAAACTATATCAATGAAATTATTACAATATTATAAAAAACAATTTATTATGGGGTGCCTGATTTGGTTCCCTGCCTTGAATCAGGCACAGGAGGCCTTTCCGGCTGTTAATAGGTCGGGCTGGGATTACTCCAAAAGTCGTGTAGAGCGTAGCACAAGCGGAAATAAGATAGATATAATTCTCAGCATTGTTCCTTTGGTTAAACAGAAAAAGCAGGAAATCATTTGCATCTCTCCGGTTTATGTGTCTGCGGATGGCAAAGACAGTGTACTTTTGGATCCTATCTGTATAGCCGGAAAGAAAAGATACAAGGTAATCAATCGCCGAAAGGCATTGCATAACCTGACCGGGGACGAGGCAGCTTGTGGGAAAGTGATCTCTTTCGAAAAACTGGGAGAAATCCCCTTATTATTCAAAAAGAACATTCCTTTTGAGAGATGGATGGCAGACGGACGGCTCGTTGTAAGGGAGCGGTCATATGGGTGTGCCGAGTGTGGTGTCAGAAAGCATGAGGTTTTGGCATTGAGAGCCAACATTCCACTTTTTACAGAGAAAGACTATGTCTACAATTTTATAGAACCGGAAAAAGTATTGGTTAAGTGCTACGAGGATTCCTTCGACTGTAAGGTGACTTTCCCCGTGGCACGCCATGACCTGCAAAAACAGTTTGCAGATAATAGTCAGGAACTCATCAGGCTGGAAAAATTCATCTCGGAAAACCTGAACATCAAAGGTGCGATCCTGAAAACAGTGCACATAAAAGGTTATGCATCTCCTGAAGGAGAATTCGACTATAATAGAGCCTTGGCACAAAGACGGACCCGGACCCTCTCAGAGTATGTTTACTGCAGGTATCCTTCACTGAAGAAAGTGCCGGTTTATATCCCGGAGGGTGTCGGGGAAGATTGGGAAGGACTGAGAAATATCATAATGTCCTCTTCCTTGCCTTATAAGGAAGAACTACTGTCCATTATTGACCGCTATCGGAACGATGTCGAACGTGAGTCTGCTATCCGAAAATTGGATGATGGAAAAATTTACGATACACTGTTAAAGGATTTCTACCCCGGACTGAGACGGACCACTTTCAGCCTGAGCTTTGATATAAGGCCCTATACTATGGAGGAACTTCCCGATATCTTTGAAATGAAACCAGACTGTATGAGTCTGCATGAAATGTTCCTGCTTGCTGAAATGTACGCTTCCAAGGGAAAGGTCCCTGTCCCTGTGTATAAAAAAGCATATGAGCAGTTTCCCGGGGATGTCGTGGCAGCTTTGAACTATGCCAATGCGCTACTGAAATATAACAGGGACGCGGATGGGGCATTACGGGTACTTGAACCGATAAGATATGACAGCCGTGCTCTCTTTCCTATGGCAATAGCCCATAACATGAAGGGTGACTGGCAGCAAGCGGAACAAATCCTTAAGGAAGCCCTTGAAAAGGGCAATATCCATGCAAAACGTCTGTCTGGTTCAATACAAAAATGAAAGGACGATTTTAGTCATAACTTAAAATTAGTATTAATTAAAATTAAATGCAATTATGAAAGTAATGAAGTATTTCGCTGCAGCCTCCCTGATGTTGTTTGCAGCATGTAACAATGAAGACAATCCCACATTGGAGACGGGCAACCAACCCGTAGATGTAATAGTGTCACTTAACACCATTCAGGTGGGCACCCGTGCAGCCATGGGGGATTTGCAGGATAAAGTGGAGGACCAGGCTGCCGCCAGTTTGGAAAAGGTACATGTCTATCTGATAGACCATGAGGGAAATATAACCGTAGCTGAAGAGTTTGTAAAGAATGACGCAAACTGGTCCAAGCTGGTTAATACAACAGCTGTTTCTTCTCAAGCAAATCCGGGTGGATACAAATTTAAAAATGTAGATAAAAAGACACAGAGAGCTTTGGTTATCTGCAACCCACAAGGTCACATCGCAACTGAAAAGACACCGGTTGCTCAAGTTGCAGATTATGAGCTTAAATCACTAATTGGTGACGTCATTTATGCAGAAACAAAACCTCTGTCTCCGGCAGGTCAAGAACCGTATGGGGTAGATCCTCAGGATGATCAAAGAACGGTTAAAGTCGCCGAGTTTATTTTAAAAGGTAACATGAACCGTTTTCAGGTACTCGGTACGAAATTTAGTAAAATTGAATGGAAGCAGGATGGCCAGCAGGCAGCAGAACAATGGCAAAAGGATTGGTTGCAAAAAAACACCGGAAAGCAACCCGGTGACGCATTGGCAGCTTTTGTAGCAGCTGTTGGCAAATACGATCAGAAAACCGGAAAATCTCCCCAAAAGACAGAGTGGGACAAATATTTTCAAGTTGTAGACGTTACCGCAGAGAACACCGGTATAGTGATGAACCGCTTCTATGACAAATTTCATGTTTTGGATCAAACCTCAAATACGTTAATGTACGCCAAAACTTATGCCGGTAATAGATATAAATTTGCAGATGGAACATTCATGCCGGATGGAAAAACAGATTTGTCTTCAGCTGCATCCTATTACAATACAAACGGTTTTGATTTTAAAGGGCAAAAAGCAGCCGCTTTCAACTTTTTTACAGACAAGGTAACCGATTATGGTAAAAATGGGAATGCACCGACTTTGCACTTTATCTTTAAAGAAGGCGGGAAAGTAAGCGCTAATCGTCGTTTCCTTAACATCAATGCCTATACGGGCACTGAAGGCCAGGCAACCGCATTGGACGCCACTAAGAACAAGGCTGGAAAATTATTGAATATTGATTTGTCCAAAGTGAATAATAATAATGGTATTCTGGTAGATGTAGATCCCACCATCCCTGAAGGTGTAGCTCCTGATCCTCAAGGTGGAGATGATTTTGTTGATGAAAATGTGAATGTTATCGTACGTGTAGAGGTTGAACCGTGGACAGCAGTAAATGTTTTCCCTATCCTTGACTAACAGGTAGATATTTGCAGACAGTTTGCCAGACAGGATTTTTGTCTTTTCTAATAAAAGCGGAATCCCCGGCATTTTTCGGGAGGGGGTAGCCTGTCCCCTCCATTTTTTATCAGAATACAGGAAGCATATGATCTCCACATGTGGAAGGTTGTTGTTTCGTTTTATAACCATTACCATAAATTATGAACATAAGATACATATCCACGTGGTTGGGGCTGATGGGCACGTTATATCTTCTGATGGCCTGCAACAGAGTCTATGATAATTTGGACGGGTGCTTTGGCAATACAGTAACTTTCTCCTATCAGGCAGATGACAACAGGGAACATCTACAGGAATATGTGGATGGTATCGAGGTCTTTATTTTTGATGCTGGAAGTGGAGCACTTGTAGAAAAGCATCATTTGGAGAGAGAACGGATATTTTCCAATTTAGAAGTCAGGCTTCCCGAGGGGAGTTACAAGGTGGTGGCTGTGGGCAATGCTTTGGAGGAAACTCTCATAAATAAAGACAGCAATTATCAGACAGCGTCCATATCCCGTCCCGAACTGTCAGAAAAGGACGGGCATGCTGTAGGAACATTCGACAAACTGTACCTGGGTGAGACCATCATAACCTCGAAAGCCATGCATGATTCCCACGATGTGTTAAAACTTTATTCTCAGCATGTACAAATTCATGCGGTGGTACTTCCTGATACAGAGGAGGATGCCGGACTTTGGTTTGGACAGAACAACGGGAAAGGCTTTCATCTGGTTATGGAACCTCTGACTTCCCGCCTTTCTTTTTCCGGGAAAAGGAGTGGTATCACTTCTTTTGACATTCCCTTTATTGCTGTGAAAGAGAAAGGCTGTTTTATTCTGGACTTCAATACCTTGCGTTTCGATGATGGTGATCCGATAGCAATCCGGTTAATGAAAGGAGAAGACACTCTTTGTACCGTGGACGTGGCGCAATATATCGCGCAGTATCATGACCGGATATGCATAACAGGACGACAGGAGGCTGTGCTGCCGTTGTTTTTCCGACAAAATCCGTATTCTCTAAGCATAAGCGTGAAACCTTGGGAGTCTGTCGATGTTGTTCCGATAACCTATTGAATAGAATGAAAATGTATAACTTATATAAGAAATTAACAAGACAGACGTACCGCCGTGCGGTTGTACCGGTTCTTATCCTGTCTTTGTTTTGTTCATGCGAACGGTCTGCTGAGAATCCGGTCATGTCTGATGACGGCATGGCAACCGTCAGCTTGAGTCTGGATACACGTGCTATTTCTGCCGGGGGATTCTTGCATGACAGTTCGGACAAGTGGTTTATCAACGGCGAGTTGTTCCCGCAAGAAGGATCTACTCCGAGCGTGGCGCTGATGATATACAGTCGGGAGCAGCAAAGATATGTTTACAGCAAGCTGACTCCGTTCATTCCGGAAAGAAACGGAACTTACAGGACCAAAGTCCGCATTCCGGCAGGTGAAACAGACTTTTATGCCCTGTATGTCTCCAACCAGTTTCCCGGCTCTCCCGAGATTCCTTATTATACCTCTGCCGGCACCTTGCACCCCCGAATGCCGTGGGACTTTCACTCTATTTTCCAGCAGGATGTACAAATGGATGATTTCCGGAATGCCGGTTTTCCGGTTTTCTTTGAAAAATCAGGCGATACTTATACAATCCCTTCAGAAGCATACTACAACGGCGCTTCCGGTACCGGAAACTCCGGAAAGGATGTGTTCTGGTATAACCTGAACAGCAACCCGTGGACCAATCCTATTTTGGGTATCGGTAACAAGGCCCCCCTGTTTACAGTCTCAGGGAAACTGACCGCTACGGTGATTCCCGTCTCTAAAGATATTCCGTCCCAATCGCTTGCCATTCCATTATACAGGGACTTTCCAAGATTCAAGTTTTTCATCGCGTCCACTTCCGACCACAAGGGGAAAGCCTGCCTGGAGGCGGTCGCATTCCTGTATTTTCCCGTTGTTACATCACCTTCCTTCCGTGAGGACGATGCAGAAGCAGGCTTGGGACAAAGTGCTTTAAAAGGTGTTTTGGCAGAAAAGGCGGGCTCGTATTCTTACGGGTATAACTATGCTTATCCTTCCTCTGAAAGAGCCATCCGGCAGGCACCTGTGAAAAGCGGTCCTTCAGGCGGTATTGATTATGATGCCATTTTAAGGCAGGAAGGTTATGAACTGGTATTTCCACAGTACCTTGCTCCTTATCTGCCACGGGAGAACGCATGGCAGGCGAAACTGCCCCATCCAAAACTGCTTCTTAAAATAGGTTATTACGAGGGGGAAGCGCAACCAGTAAAAATTCGGGAGTATCTCATTGACATAGGAGAGAAAGGCAATGGCCTGAAATATGACGGTGCCATCTACCCTAATAGGGATTACCGCGTTTTCCTCATCCTTCCTGCAAGCATTGAGCAGGATCTTATTTATAGAATCGAACCTTGGAAGACGAGAGAAACGAATATTCCCGACTTTCAATAAAGTTATTTATGGCTTATGAAAACGATGACAATGAAATCTATCAAGCAATATAAGTTCTCACTCCTGCATATTTTCATCATATGTCTCTCAATTCCGGGGATGCTCGGGGTGGTTTCCGTCCTTTCCGGTTGTGAGGACGAAAATACGGGTGATTTTGTGAAGGGAGATACCGGATATCTGACCTTTTCAGTATCTGGACATACTGTCATTCAGACACGTTCAGGGGCGACTCCAGCTCAGGAACAGAAAGTGGAGAACTTGTACATGTTTCTCTTTAATGCGGAAAATGGCAATAAAGAGGCAAGCGTATATTGTACCGGAGACCAATTGGTTAAGACTGATGAAGGATATAAGGTAAGGTTGTCAGACATGACGGCCGGAAATAAGAAAGTGGTGGCTCTCGCCAATATAAGGGCTGATGTCTCAGATGTAAAACAGCGAATAAGAATTACCAAGGAAGAGCTTGATGCCATCAATACTCTAGAGGACTTGCAGCAGTGGACCGCATTTCTGGCATCGGACAAAGAGACCGGAACATTATCGGAAGACGAGCTTTTTCTCATGTGTACAGATGTGACGGATATCACATTGAACAACACAGGTGGAGCCAATGCCGTCACCATTCCCCTGCACAGGCTGATGGCAAAAGTGGAGTTTAGAATAATTGACAGTCCCGGTTTTATTCCCACTGTCTGGCACGTGATCAATATACCATCCAAAACCTATCTACTCAGACCGGCAAGTACGTCTTCTTTGGAGCAAAGGGATTACTTTATGGAAAAAGATCAGAAATTCGCAGGTACCGGATATGGTGACAGGTTTACTTTCTATCAACTGGAAAGCCTTTTGGAGCCCCAATCTAAAATAACGGAATCGGGGGACCGTGGATACAGGAAGCGTGCATTACGTAAGAAAACTGGAAATGATTACCAAAAGACTAACGGGGAATTCATGAATGCTCCGGAACAGGTAACCTATGTGGTCATTGAGGGGGAATACAACGGGCCTCGAAAAGAGGGAGAGCCAACGATGGTTGCAGGAAATGTCAAATATACTATCCCATTGGGATATACTGACAATACAGATCCCGTCAATGATTATAAGATAGAACGCAACACGCACTATATCTATAATATCAGGGTGAGAGGGGTGAATGACATCTATGTGGAAGCAGTAAGGAAGGATCCTGAAGGTAATCCGGACTCGGAAAGGCATCCGGGAACGGAGGGTGCTGTTACGGAAGTGCAGAACCAATGGGAGATCGATGCACACTATGAGCAACGTCTGCTGAAATTGACTGAGCAGGAATTCGGAGAAATGAATCTCCAAGGTATCACTTGCATAGTGAAGACACCGTTCGGGACTGAGAGGTTTTCATTGGAGGATTTGAAACAAAACCCTAAATATGAAAAATTGTGTTCCTGGGTTACATTCAGGTGCAATTCTATGGCCACCTGGTTTGGAAAGAAATATTATTATGCGGGAACACAAGACCAACTGAACAGGTATCCGGCGAATGGTGTCGGAAATCCGATAAAGTCCCTGAAAGAAATATTGGATATCCTGCAAAAGAACTGGTTATGGCTTCTACAAAACTACCCAAACCGTTACAGTGAATCCGAGACAATATTCTCATACGACAGGCACGAAGCATATATTACGGTATATTTTGATGAATATTTTTATGAAACTGACCCTTTGACTGGTTCACCTGTTCATTGGAGCAAATTCGTTAACACATTCCCCCGAGAACTGACAATCGCTCTTCAGAAAAGAACAAGTGTTGACGGCCAGTCTGTCTATTATGACCAACCATTATTCTCGGTTCGGCAGAATCCCATATATACCGTCTATGATTCCAGAGAGGCCGAGCCCTATTACGCATTCGGTACGGAATCTGTCAACGAGACAGGAAATGCTCTTTTACCGGAATTCAATATTTCCAATGAAGAATGGAGATACTTTGCCGGATGGAGCAACTGTTTCAGTTATCATAATAACGGAAATTTTGGCAATTGGGCAGACCTACACGGGGGAAACTGGAACGACCAGCTGTATGCCCCCAATGATAAAAAAAGGAACCCTTTCTATGCCTGCCTTTATCGCAACAGGGATCTAAACCGTAATGGCAAAATCGACCTGGATGAGGTGCGCTGGTATGTTCCCAGTGCCATACAGTTGATAGACCTTGCCTTGGGGGACAAGGGGCTGCCGGAAAGCGTCCGTCTGTATCAGGAAGATGATCATTCGGGAATAAGGCAGCACCGGTGGTATGTCAGTTCCTCACCGGGAAACATAAACAATGGGAGGTTTCCCTATTTCTTATGGAGCGAGGAAGGGTTCAGTATCGGGACTGACTGGAATCCTGCTTCAGGAGGAGATAAGAAAAATGGCTATAATTTGCGGTGCGTACGCTCGTTGGGACAGATTCCCGGTGCGCATTACGATGATCAGGGGATGCACACAATTTCCAATAATATACCAGCCACAGCTTCCTCACCTGCATATGTATACAACAATAATCTGAACAATAGGACCATGCGTTTGCTGGGACAATTTGTCGAGCATGGAGAAATCCCAAAGCATTATTTTAAGGATGATGTTTCATTACCCTACCGGAGTTTTTATGTCTCAGAAAAGAACCTGGGCCCCTACACGATGGGTGAACTTAAAAAGATGCTGCAGCAAGGTACAAGTCCGTGTGAGAATTATACAGAGAAAGGAGTAAAACATTGGAGGATGCCTACAGTGCGGGAAATGCAATTGATAGCTGACACTTACGATACAAAAACTTTGGCGGATGGTGTCAATAGGTTCTTTGTCTCGACATGGACGGAAGATGGAAAGTATTTGAAAGCTTTTGAGAAAATAGGTGGAGTCCGAAAATTTCATGTTTACAATGAAAGTGATGACAATGCCACAGGATACATAAGGTGCGTGAAAGACAAAGAATGATATGGTAGAATTACATACTTTTGTAGAATCGCTATCTTTTAATATGAAGGTGTGTCACAATGGATGAGCTGCCCTCCAAAAGTTAGACATAAAACTTTTGGGGGGCAGTTTAATTTGACATACCTTCATATTATAATAGTTCTCTCTGAAGGAACAATCTAGTGGTTATTTATCTAAATAGGAGATATTTTAGAGAAAGACTTTTTAATTTGAATAAAATTTTAGGATATGCTGCATTTATTAGGCAGAGCAATATCCGTAATGCTGTAGAATATAATATCTAAAGCTGTTTCGTGTAAAATGATATTAACAAAAATGCAGCTGTTCCGCTTATGTTATCACAAACTTTCCAAATTTCCATTTGAATAAAATTTGGTATATCCATTTGTTTTTCATATATTTGCAAAAATAGCAGGCTCTAATTTACTGTTTTTTAGCACATAAATTCTTTTTTGCGCATCGGATATTTTTCATCCTCCTCTTAAAAATCACACAGGTCCTGCTTAAAGAAAAATCATTTTATAAACCATTGTGGGGTGTTGGACAAATACCCCTGTCAAAACGTGACTTTATGCGATATAAAGAAAGTTTGCTGTTGCCATTCTTTGGGGCAATAATCGCCGTTTCACCTTTGGCGGCGCAGGAAAAACCAATGTTGAAGATAGGAGGCGCACTCCGTTTCAACTACAATTACTCGGACTGGAAACCTGAAAACCGGAATCGTGGCGGAGAATTCGACTTCGACGTGTTCCGTCTGAACGTGAACGCTTCTTACAAGAAATTTGATTTAGCGGCGGATTACCGTTTCTATCCTTCCTCCTCGGGAGGCGGGATGCTCAGAGAGGGCTGGATAGGCTATCGTTTCAGTGATTCACATCGGTTACAAATAGGCCTGACAACGGTCCCTTTCGGTATCCTGCCTTATACGGGTAACAATTATTTCTTCAATCTGAACTATTATGCCGGTCTCGAGGACGATGCGGACATGGGGATAAAATACCTCTTCTATAAAGATCGCTGGGAATTGTCGTTCGCCTATTTCCAGAATGCCGATCTTTCCGGGACTGGCGGCGACTCAGAACTGTCCGCCAGCCGTTATGCCTATGACATCGCCGGACGTGACAAGGAGGCGCATCAGGGCAATTTCCGGGTGGTATATCATTTCGGAAACTTGTGGAGACAGCGGCTCGGAGGTTCGGTACTGGTGGGTGGGCTATATAATATGGACACACGGAAGACGGGACTCCGTACCGCTTTTGCCCTGCACTATGTAGCCGACTATCGACGGTGGAACCTTAAAATGCAGTATACCAACTATAATCTCAGACCCGTACGGGCTCCAGGGGAAGACAGACATGTGGTGACAATGGCGGCTTACGGATCGTCTTACCGAATCGCTTCCAGGGCGGATATATATACGGTGTCATTGTCCTACCGGATTCCCGTGAACAGGTTGTTTCTGGACGATATCTGCCTGTACAATGATTTCAGCCTACTCAACAAACGCGTTGCCGGGTTTAATGACAGTCTGGAGAACGTGACGGGGTGTTCTTTGGCGATGGGAAAGGTCTTCGCCTACATCGACTATGCCGTGGGAAGGAACCACGCATGGCTGGGGGATATATGGGATGAAGCTTTCGCCCGAGGGACGGAAGACAACTGGAATGTCAGATTCAATATAAATATAGGATATTATTTTTAAAGGATTATGGATAAGAACAAAATTGAAATCAGGGATTTGTATTTGATTTTCGGCTCTGAAAGAAGCAAGGCTTTCAGAATGCTGAAAAAAGGAAAGAGTAAAAATGAGATATTGAAGGAGACTGGATGTACGATTGCCGTGAACAATGCCAGCCTCTCTGTCCGGGAGGGTGAGATATTTGTGATCATGGGACTCTCGGGAAGCGGAAAGTCAAGCCTGCTCAGATGCATCAACCGGCTGAACAGGCCTACCTCCGGTGAGATTCTGATCAACGGTGAGGATATCGCCGGAATGCCAGTGGAACGGTTGCGGTCCCTGCGTCGGAAGGAACTGGCGATGGTATTCCAGCATTTCGGGCTGCTGCCCCATTATACCGTATTGCAGAATATCGCTTTCGGGCTTGAACTGCAGGGAGTGGAGAAGAGGGAACGTGAACTAAAGGCGGCGGAAAGCATGCGTCTGGTCGGGCTGGACGGATACGCTGACTTGAAGGTCAGCGAACTGTCCGGGGGCATGCAACAACGGGTAGGATTGGCACGTGCCCTGGCCAACGATCCGGAAGTCCTGCTGATGGACGAGGCCTTCTCCGCTCTGGACCCGCTGATACGGGTACAGATGCAGGACGAGCTGCTGGCCTTGCAGTCAAAAATGAAAAAAACCATCGTATTTATCACACACGACCTGGAGGAGGCTGTCAAGCTGGGTGACCGTATCGCTATCATGCGCGATGGGGAGATACAGCAAACCGGCACCTCCGAGGAGATACTGACCGCCCCCGCCAATGAGTATGTGAGGTGTTTTGTGGAAAATGTGGACCGCAGCAGGATTGTCACTGCCGCCGCCATCATGGTGGACAAGCCTATGGTGGCAAGGTTGGGAAAAGAAGGACCGGAGGTGTTGACCCGGAAGATGAGAGAACGGAAGACAACTGTGTTGCCTGTAGTGGACCCGGATGGTATACTGGTAGGCGAGGTCCGCCTGGAAGATCTTCTCAGACTGCGCAAGGAGCATATCCTGCATATAGACCCTGTGATCAAGAAAGAGGTACATTCCGTATTAAGTGACACTGTGGTGGAGGACATACTTCCCCTGATGACGAAGACCAACTCACCCATTTGGGTGGTCAATGAGAAACGGGAGTTCGAAGGGATGGTACCGCTCGCGTCACTCATTATTGAGGTGACGGGCAAAGACAGAAAAGAAATTAATGAAATCATTCAAAATGCAATAGAATTATGATAGAAATAGGAAAATATATCGAATCGGCCGTGGAATGGCTGACTGAACACGGAGCGGCTTTTTTTGACTTGCTGGGTCTGGCAGTGGAAGGAATCATTGACTGGATCCTGCATGTCCTGCTTGGAATGCCCTTTTATATACCCATTGCAATCCTCTCCTTTATGGCATGGTATAAAAGTGGCCGGGGTACAGGCCTGTTTACCCTCTTGGGTCTGTCACTCGTTTACGGGATGGGACTCTGGGAGGAGACCATGCAGACCCTGGCTCTGGTACTTTCCT
>OFMG01000130.1_pt1 | contig 110463 bp, 83 predicted proteins | sample 1541751 | NCBI WGS metagenome assembly OFMG01 (sample SAMN04209232, study PRJEB22552) | human gut metagenome | biome: gut; material: feces | host: Homo sapiens | place: USA: Oklahoma
GCAAAGCTACAACCAAACCTCAAAGTGTAAAAGGTGCATTTCTTCGAATGCTTACTGATAAAATAAAGAAATCATTTGTCCGTTCCAATGCTAAGTGCCCTGTAGAGGTAGCTTGCCTGCTCACTGTTATAAAATATTACAACGGAAAAGAAACGGACATACATACATTGACCGAATGGTGCAAAATAAATGGAAAGCTTACCTTGGCAGGAATGAAACAAGGGGCTATATATTCCGGCATGAAAGCCGAAATATGTTTGCAAAACATTCATCAATTAACACAAAGAAAACTTCCCATCATCCTTTTCACTCTCAATGATTTCAATGTACCAGGATATGTAGTCTGTTACGGCATTCATGAATCCCGATTCATTATCTGGGAACCGGAATTCGGACTCATGCAATATTGGGCGGACGAAATGAAAACATTATGGATAAAAGGAATAGCCCTGACCCTCTTTCCCACACAAGATTTTATGAATTCGGCAAATCTCCATCTAAAATGGTGGGAAATATATAGCTGGAGCAAACTATGGAAAAGAAAGGTAGAACATTGGTACGAATATATATGGTTAAACGTACCTTTATTCCGCCAAATGGTATATAAGCTGGGTAAGAACAAATGAGATGTGAAAAGTAGGCACTCATAATCTTTCCTTCTCACTCTCTCCGGCACCACTACCCTTATATTTATTACGCGTAGCATTAAATTTATAGCGTACCGTCAGCATCACTTTCCTACTATCATAGTTATTAATTTGCAAAGAAGATGCCCGGTTATAATACATACGGTTTCCCGACTTCATGCCATGGAACAAATCCGTACCACTCAGTTTCACAGACATCCTATCCCCCCAAAAGAACTTTGTAACCCCGGCATCCACATAAAAAATATTCTTGGTTTCCGAGTAATTCTCCATATCGCCTTTACTTTGATAATTCATTTCCACCGAAGCCATCCAGCCGTGATTAAAATTAAATGTATTATTAAAAGCCCCCGTAAACATCGGTTTGTTCATCTTCAGCAATCCATCGGTAGTCTCCAGATCCAGCCATTGTTTCTGCACTCCCCAATTCAATTGCGGCGACCAGATTCCAAACTTAGGCGCCAATGACAAGAATGCCGAAACAGATTTCAAGCTATGGAGATTTTTGAAAGAAATAAGCGTTACCGCCGGATTATACTCCATTTGTTCCCCCCAGTAAATGATTGCATTTCTTCTGTCATTATAATCCAGACTGAACTGCATAAACTTCCATGTCCCCATCAAAGAAACGTTATGCACCACCTCATGTTCCAATAACGGATTGCCGGACTGAAGCGTGAACCTATTGGCATACGTCACATTATTGCTCAACTGCTGGTAGGACGGACGACGCGTCTTTGCCGCATAACTAAGCTGCAACTGCACTCCGCCTATTTCAGAACCCAATGAAACACTCGGAAAGAAATTACTGAAATTCCGGCTTTGTCCTTCCATATATTTCCCATCCTCATAATAATCAAAGTTCACCCACTCATAACGTCCCCCCACGGAGAGTTGCCCTATGGGAGTATTGCGGCTATACTCTAAAAACGGACTGATATTCTGCTCTTTCAGTTCACTGAATGAAGTCGGCACATAACCTTCCGGATTCACATAATCATCCTGCCGCTCTGTATGACTGTATTCAGCCCCTATCATGACATTTCCTCCAAGCAGCGGACGGCTCAGCACCAGTTTGGCAGCAAAGAGTTCACTTCTCAATGTATTGGTAGAAGTGACAACCCTATCTTCCTTATTACTGCTTTCTTCACGTTGTATCGTATTGTCTCCGTTTTTGTCAAACAGATAATCCGCATTAAAATCAATCTCCGTTTTTCCCGCCATCCCCTTATAATAAACATTTACCGAATGCGATGGATTATAATATGCAGTGGCATTGATATCATTCGCCAGATAGTCATAATGCGTGCCGTCGGCATATACATCCGAATTAAATATAGTGTGATAGCGGGCATCCGGATTGGCTTTCAATGTATATTTTACTCCGATTGAATTATTTTCATCGAATGCATAGTTCACACCTGCGATATTGGTAAATGCCTGTTGATTCGTTTTTGCGAACTGATAATTGTCCTGATGCCAAAGCGTATCAACATGCACATCTTGAGTAAACCGACTTTCGTCAAACCCTTCACTTTTTCTATAATACACGGTGCCGAACACATCCAATTTATCACGCCGGTAATTCCAGTTCAACTGTTCCACGAAACCGGCATACTCCCACTGATTATAACCGGAACGCACATCAAATCCAAATCCTTCCCCTTTTATGGGGCGGGTAGTAATCTTCACCACTGCTTTCACAGACGCATCATATCTTGCACCGGGGCTGGTAATCAGTTCTACATTCTTAATATCTTCTGACTTCAGCTGGTCCAGTTCCGACAAATCACGCAGCAATCTTCCATTCACATAGATTATCGGGCTCCCTTTTCCAAATACCTCATACGCATCATTTTTCTTCTGAAGTCCCGGTATATGCTTCAACACATCCTCCGCCGTACCCATTTTGCTAAGCACTGTTCCTTGCACATGGGTCTGCAACCCTTCAGCAGTAAGTTTATATGACGGGCGATTCCCCTTTACCACGACTTCCCCCAACAGATTAACATCTTCATGCATCACAATCGTTACCGGAAATTGAGCATAGGCTTTTGTCACCGGAATAAAGCCAAGACAAGAAATTCTGAGTATATTGTTACCGCTTGTTTGGTCTATGCTGAAAATTCCTTGTTCATTGCTAATTGTACCTTGCACAAAAGATGAATCTTTGGAAGATAGCAATACCACATTAGCAAAACTGACAGGATTTCCTTTTTCATCAACTAATGAGCCGGAAACACTCTGTGCGTCAACAATAATCACTTGTAACACTAATCCGAGTAGTAAAATCACTTTCCTCATGTTCTATACTTTTTATTTTTTTGAAATTATCACAAACGTCTTAGCTCATCATTTGCCGCTCCTGTCCCTTTATACTTGCTCTTTGTTGTATTAAACTTATAGCGCAAAGTAATAGAAAATTCACGAGTATCCCATTGATTAGTCTGCTCCCAAATAATACTGCCAAAATATGTTTGCCAATAATTACGTGAACCATGAAAAAGATCGTTCCCTCGAAGTTCCAGACTTAAGGCATCCCTTAAAAATGACTTACGGACAGAGATGTCAACTGTACCATAATTTTTGAACTGATACAAATTCTGATAATTTCCTTTTCCCATAAAAAGCCCATCCAAACTGACAAGAAAATCACCAGGAAGTTCAAATGTATTGTTGAACCTTATTGTAGGACGAGGCTTATTAAACTCTATGCCATCTATTGTCATCCATTGTTTCTTCACGCCGATATTTAGGTTAGGATGCCAAAAGCCAATAGCCGGTGAAATAGAGAAAGAAACATTCAAAGTCGGACGATTATGATAATTGAGGTAAGTCATCATCATTGAATTGCCATTATCTATCGGATCTCCCCAATAAATGATTTCCTTACGCCACTGCTGATAGCTGACAAGTAACTGTAAAAAACGCCATGTACCGACCAATGAAATATCGTGAATGGTGCACGGCTCCAGCAATGGGTTACCACGTTGCATAGTGAAACGGTCTACATAGGTGACATTGTTGCTTAACTGGCTATAAGTAGGTCGTTGCGTTTTAGCAGTATAACTCAACTGTGTCCGGACAGAACCTAGTTTTCTTGAAAAAGAAAGATTAGGAAACCAGTTTCCATACATACGGCTCTGTTCATCCATGTGCACACCATCCTTATAATAATCAAAAGTTACATGCTCATATCTTACACCCAATGAAAGGTTACCTATCGGGAACTGACGGCTATATTCGGCAAAGCCACTCAATCCATCTTCCTCTACACGACTGATGGTACTTTCCACATATTTCTCCGGATTACGGTATTCGTCATTGCGACGAGTATCTGTATATTCTCCACCCAACGAAAGATTACCTCCAAACAACGGATAAGAGAGTACCAATTTAGAAGCTAACAATTTATTTCTGATGTAACTCAGTGTATGCACATCACGACTCTCCTGCTCTTGGCTGACTTCGTGATAAAGACCTTTTCCTGTAGAAGTATTAGTATAATAGTCTGTATTAAAATCAATATTCAAATCTCCCACAGTACCATTATAATAAACATTTAGTTGATGAGTAGGCTTACCGGAAGTAGAAGAATACTCTTGATTTTCCAAGTGGTCATAAAACTGATTGTTGGCTGTAATATCATTAGAGGTAAATACATCCGACTTCGTATTTGGACGGGAAGTAAGAGTATAGCGGAATCCCAGTGAATGTTTATCATTCAGGCTGTAATTAGCTCCTATTTCACCTCGTAAAGACTTGTCTACTACAGTTCCATCCAATAAATTCTGATATTTCCATAAAGAATCAGACTCCAAGGTATGTACAATATCATTTTTCATGATATATTCGTTCTTTAAATAACGGAATATACCAAAAATATCAAGTCCATTATGGCGGTAGTTTACATTCAATTGCTCTATCAAGTCTACATTCCGGCTCTGATAGTAACTGGAACGGAGATCGAAGCCGAAACCATCTCCGGCACGCCGGATAGTCTGTATACGGATAACGGCAGTTACAGTTGCATCATAACGTGCACCGGGATTAGTAACAACTTCTACGCTCTTAATATCTTCCGAATTTAGTTGATCCAATTCCGAATCATCACGTACCTGCCGCCCATTGATATAAATAAGAGGTGTTCCTTTGCCAAGCACTTCATAGGAATTCCTCTCTTTTATTACACCCGGTACTTTTCCCAATACATCGCTTGCTGATCCGGCTTTAGAGAGTACACTATTTTGTATATTAGTCACCAGTGCGTCGCCTCTCATGCGAGTAACAGGCATATCAGCTTTTACCACAACTTCAGCCAATATCTGTGTGTCTGAAGCGAGACAGATAATTCCAAGATCTGTACTTCTGTTATCTAATGGACGATAAACAGTAGCATAGCCAATAGATGAGATGCGAAGCACATCCTTTGTTTCTTTGACATTGAGACTAAACGCGCCTTCTTCATTACTGATACTTCCTGCCACGAAAGCAGAATCGGGCAAAGAAAGTAACACTATATTGGCATAAGGGACAGGTTGTTGTTGCTCATCAATTACTTTACCTGTTACCGTAACCTGTGCTTGCAGCTGCACTGCCAACCCCATAAAGAAGTATAAACAAAAAAGTATATTCGCTCTCATATTCTATATTTTTAAAGTTTCAAAAACACATTATATTACAAAGCTATAGAATAATCAACGGCACATTCTATCGGTTTATTATAGAAGCTATTACCTTGATCATAATTCCTTGCATTTTCTTTTTATGATTATTTATCCAAATAAGTTTCTATATACTTCACCACCTCCTTCATCATTTATCCGGCATATTTCCTATCTTATTCATCTTGCAATACCAGTTTCACGATCCACATTATTCATTAACTTTTCCTCTGTCTTATGTTTTAGTCCAGAATTAAAATTCCAAGAGAATGTCAGCACCACCATGTTTGCATTATTTTTGATGTAAGTCCAACTCTTTTTCTGCACCCGTTCACTCATCAGTTTCCAACCGGCACTCCAACCAGCAGGAGTAAAAGGATACAGCACTCCAATACCGGCACTCATATTTTTCCATTTATAAGAACATTGTATAACAGAATTTTTTTCTCCATAATCTATTGATTCTCCGTACAGTGAATTATATCGGTTTCCTATAGACCCATATAAAGAAAAATTCTTATAGTTCAAAGAAGCGTCTCCACCAACATACCAAGCTGTATAGTGATGTAAATAAGAATTTCCTTTGCTCTCAAAACTGTTGAACCCACCATACAAACTAATAGATAATAAATCCGGTATCACATTTATATTAGTATAAAGTCTTCCATTCCATTGAGTAAAGCGTTTCTGATTGTCTATTCCATACTCAATAATATAGCTCCCGTCCGGTTGAGATACACACTCTATCTGTTCCATGATAGGATTTTTGCTAATGCGATGTCCTCCACTTAGCTGGAAACTTACTCTCTTGTTCCCCCATGATAATTGCAGACGATTAATGTATGAACGATAAGGCTTCAAATTCCGGTTTCCTCTGTTTACCTCCAAATCCGTTGTTTGCTGGCGAATATCACTCAATGCTGACAGGCTGGGGACAGAAGGTGAGCAAGTGAAATTATATCGCAGACTTGCCCCTTTAAAAACAGGATAAGAAAGTGACAACATAGGACGAAACATATAGAAAGTAAACCCTTCCTCCGATTCATCAAAATCCTGACGAGATGCACCTATACCCAATGAATAATTTAATTTCGCCCATTTCCCTTGCGCCTGTACGTAACCGTAAAGACTTGAATTATGCATTTCCGCAGATTCATTTACATCACCTGTATAACGATTATGGGTATATGCCTGCATATATTTAATCCCACCTGTCAAAGTTATTTTATCAAATGTTTTTTGATAGATGCCCTCACCAATTAATGAATATCTGGAGCCGTCCGTACCATAATCATAAGAAGACACAGGCGCACCGGCCTCACTATGTGCTTCACTATATTCACGTTCATAATCAGAGCCTATATAAGTCCCTACCACATTTAAGGCAAGAAACTGGTCGTGAGGCAAAAACTTTTTATAATATAAATCAAGTGAAGGAGAATGATAATTATATTCGGAACGTGTGTAATTATATAAATCCTTCTGCTCCGTTTCTTTTATCAATTGTCCATAATCTCCATGAGGTGAATTATAAATATTTTCCGTAAAGACAGCATTAAATATATACTTTTCTGGTTTTGTAAGATTATAACTTGCCTCAATCGAATGGTCTTGGTAACTGAAAGGAGTGGAGATACCAATCAGTTCACGCTGACGTTCCTTTGCTTCGGTAAAAGAAAACATTTGCTCTTCATCCACCTTTCGGTCATCATAATCCCGATAACTTAAATAATAATTCAGCCCGAATTGTGACAATTTATGAGTTGCACGAATATACACATTATCATCCCCAAACCCAGTAGTCACAGCATTTGTAAAGCTAACACCCCCGGATATGCCCGACTCTGCCCGACGGACTATATAGTTAATCACAGCCTCAACTTCAGTATCTGCATAACGCACTCCTGGATTATCAATATACTCCACTCTTAAGACTTCGTCCGGTCTTAATGCTTGTACCTGAGCTGTGCTTGCTACAATATCATTAATGCGCAGCTGCACACTTCCTCCGCTGACCGTAGTAATTTTTCGTTCAATACTATTCACTTTCAATCCCGCCAGTTGCATGTGGCTCAACAATTCATACCCCGAAGTAGATGATTTTACCTGTTTGTCGGTAGGCAAAATTATCTGTCGGTCTACCCGTTTCATCACATTCGATGCTTTTACAGTAACCCCTTGCAGCATTATTGCCTCATCAGCAAGTTGGATAGTACCTATATCCAACGGGCGGCTCAAATTATCCAGTCTGATTACTTGGGTGATGTAGCCCACAAAAGAGATTTGAAGCAAGTAATTGTCTGCTTCCAGCTTACTTATGACAAACTTACCTTTCTCATCTGAAGTACATCCGGTGACAAATGTAGAATCAACGCGCTGCAATGTGATATTGGCATAAGAAACAGGCTGTCCTTTGACATCTGATACCTTACCGGAAATTCCTGCTTCTCCCTGAGCATACAGAGTTAAAAAGCTACCTAGAATAAAGGTTATGCAAACAAGTATTTTCATATATCTAAAATTATAATTTAATTACAATATTTTTTCTTCAAACGACCAAGATAATACTCCCGTATAAAAAGAGGAAGATCTATATCTAGTTTGTCTTTTTTGTTCGGACATTCAATATTATTTTTATTCCTAACACATTTCCACCAAGCATAAAAACAAGGACCTCCACATATAGCCAAATATTTACAATTAAGACAAACCTGATTATCAAAAAAAGCCTGTTTATCTATACCTTGTGTTTTTTCTTTATCCCATCTTATCTGTCCATTTTCATCAAGAAACCCCAATGCCGTTTCCGAAGTATAATCCTGGGCTGTACATTTATATACATTACCATCATAATTTATATTGGCATAGTTTATTCGATCCGCATAGCATGATATTCCACCAAATTTATTATAATTTGTATTAACAGACAAATTAAACCCTTCTTTTTTCAATTTAAAAAAATTCTCATCAAGATATCTTTTAACTATTTCATCATTACTTTCATTCTGATATGTTTGCCATATTCTTTGAAATTGTATAAAAAAGCGAGATCGCAAATTTTCAGGTATTTCACGAAGTACCTCACTAAAATCATGCTGAATATTATCAGTATTATAATTGATTCTCAATTTTATAACAGCGTCAGAACAACTATTGCACAATGCTATAGAATTTTGCAATATTTTATCAAATGATGGTTTCCCTCCTTGATTACGAATCTTGTCATGTGATTCTTTATCACCATCTAAAGTGATTTGGATTTTTTTCAAATCGATAGTCTTGCATTTTTCAATAACGCTACCTGTTAAAAAAAATCCATTTGTGGTTATTGAATTTGAAAATTTGACATGATGTTCTTCTGCAAGTTGCTTTATAAAAATTGATAGAGGATAGATAATCTTTTCAAAATAAAGTAAAGGTTCTCCACCAAACCAAGAAAGAACGAAATGTTTAGTATCTCCTTTTTCAAAAATATGAGTGGCCAAACACTTTATTCGTTTCACCGTTTCCGGTTGCATATAGCCTTTAGGATGTTTTTCATAACAATACCAACATCTAAAATTACAATTTTGTGTAGGATTAAGCGTTAGGTGCCATGTGCCATCATTGTTCACTTGTTTATTCAATGCTTTCAAATATTCTTTTTCGTCATCCATATTGGTAGTCAGGAAACGAGTTTTTATCAGTTTATGAGTTAACTCAGAGTATATTCCCTGCAAATCTGCATTTTGCATAATTTTTTTCATCAAATCATATTCATTCTTCGTCACAGTAAATACTGTACCAGTTACTCCATTCATGCAAATAATATTTCCCTCGTAGGGAGTATAATAGTTATAATCACTTTCTACCATAGCCACATTTTTAATTATACATCAATAAAATAAAAAGAGGTGTGCTAGTAAAAAAAATCACGCCATATAAGGCTAATCAATTTACTTCTGACACACCGTCTTTTACACAATGATAATTTAGTTTATCTTAATCAGATAAATATTTATCAAAAACATTTTTAAAAAGACAACTATAAACCCGAGTCTTGCTTCATATGGTCTGGTTTTGGAACACATCCACAATTTCCATTATGCCCACCTTCTGTTGTCTCCATCTCACTTTCAGTTATAGCATCCTCTTCAATAGCTTTTACTACAGATTCAGCTAAATCTTTTTCTGTACTTTTTTCCATAATAGTTTTTTTTTAATTAATACTGAATTATTTCTAACTGTATTGCAAATGTAATTATGCCTAGTCCGACAATTCCGGACTGAATAAAAAAAGAATGTTTTTAACTTTTTTTGCATTAAAACAAAAAAGCTTACTATTCATCCCAAAGAAGCGTATTCTGTTCGCATTCAATAGGATCCAAAAAACATTTCCAACAAAAAGCTGCTGAAATTTAATAGAAAATTTTAGGAAATAAAAAGAGAAGACAGACTACACCTGTAACATATTTATAAGAATTCAACATCTTTCCTTTCACATCTCATATATAATACCTACATTTACTACCATTATATATAAAAGACATAATAACTATGAGAAAAAAGAGGGTTATAAATTGGATGGTAATACTAAGCATACTTCTTACAGGGTGCAAACAAAAAAAGGATACTTTACAAACTTTGTTGCCTCCACTGGTGAAGGCGGAACACATTATGTATGAATACCCGGATAGTGCATTACACATATTGCAAGAAATGCAAATGCCTGCATCTTCGGATAAATTGCAAAATGCTACATGGGCCTTATTACTAACCCAAGCTAAATACAAAAATTACATAGAAGAAGTCACAGATTCCACCTTAATTAATATAGCATACGATTATTTCATGAAAAAGGGAAATGCCCAGCGAAAAGCTATGACCCTATATTATAAAGGTGTATTATATGGAAAAGCAGATAAAACGCAAGAAGCGCAAGAATCCTATTTAAAGGCGATAGAGGAAGTAGAAAAGACGAAAGACTATCAACTGGCACATTTGATTTATAGTAGTATAGGAAATATATACCTATATAATTCGCTGAATGAATACGCATTGCAAATGTTCAAACAATCCTTGCACTATGCCCAGTTATCCGAGAACAAGGATTATATATGCTCTGCATATTACTATTTAGGAAAGGTCTATTCTGTATTATTTAATTTTGATAATAGCATCAAGTATTATAAAAAAGCAATTCAGATGGCTGATACTCTACATAATTATAAGGTATTAATAAACGGAACGAACCAATTAGCAGGAGTATATACCGAAACAAAAGATTATCAGCCCGCCCTATCTTATGCCCAAAAAGCTTTAAGACTAAAAGAAACAATTGAATTACCCCTAGAGAAAGGGTTAGAACAAAGTTACTTGGTTATTGGTGATATATATAGACGTATTGATAAAACAGATTCTGCCTATTATTATCTGAATAAAGCATTAGCTGCTGATCGTATAGAAACAGTTTGTGCTGCTTATCAGGATTTATACCATCTAAGTAAAAAGAAAAAAGACTATGAAAAAATGAGTCAGTATTGTGATAGTATGATAGTTTATCAGGATTCAATTGAGATATTGAATAGGAATAAAGAGCTTATGGATATGCAGGAAAAGTATAACCAGCAAAAACTATTGAATGAAAAGAACCAGCTAAAAATAGAAAACAATACTATCATCCGTAATGTACTAATCACATTGGTAGTGGTATTCTGCCTGATAGCTATCCTTATCTATATATACCAGCGAAAATTAATCCGCAAAGAGCATATCATACAAAGGAATGAAGAAGAAATACAGCTGAATACCTTAAAAAGACAAGAGAATGAGAGAATAATCAGTCGTAACCAAAGCCGCATGAAGGAGCTGGCAGAACAAATGGAGGCGAATAAAGATGCACAGGAACAGTTGGAGGAGCAAAAGAATGTACTATCTGAAATAAAATGCCAAAATGAAGCCCTGCAACAAGAGAATAAAATGTTGCAGCAACATATTGATAAATATTCTTCTTCGCTGAATGAAAAGTCCAAAGAACTTGAAAGATTGGGACTTTTAGGAGAAGAAAACCAACGATTGCATGATCGTGAAAGATTCCTGTGTAACCAACTGATAAAAAAGACAGATATTCTTTACCGTCTAAAGACAAAGCCCCAATACATGAAAGACGAGCAATGGGAAGAGGTAAAGGAAACAATGAATCTATTATTCGATAATTATATAGTAAGGCTTTCCACTCTTGTACCTTCATTGACAGAAAGCGATTTGCAGATATGCTGCTTCATCAAGTTGGGAATAGCCAATCCGGGAATAGCTGATTTGCTGGGGATAGAATCGACTTCGGTATCTAAAAGAAAATTAAGATTGAAAGAACGTATCACTCAAAAGATAGGAGCATTCGGCAAAGGACAGACACTGGATCTGTGGCTATGGGAGTTCTAGGGAAGCAACTGTCCACATTCCGCATTCGCACAAAGATGTAATATTCTAATTATTAGCATATTATCTCTTTTTTAATTGTCCATATAACGTACATATCCGGTCTATCTGTTTTTCATTCTAAATCCATAACTTTACAGCATAACAATCAATCAATAATATTATTATGAAAACAACTAAAGAATTAAAGATTTGGAGTTTGCGTATGGTATTATTCACCATATTGCTTAGTGGTTTATCGGTGCAGAAAGTGTATTCTTTTTGTAATAGTACAGAAATCACGATGCATGGGAATTGGGAAGAAGTTCATGATAAAGTAGCAACACGAAGCCTGCCATCTATTCCCATCACAGCCTGCACCGATGGCCAGAACATCTACATTGAAAACACATCTCCGGACTGTGACATACAAATTACCATCACCGGTAATCAAACAGGAGAAGTGATGTATGAACAGTTAGTGCCCCAAGCACAAACAAGCTATATTATCATTTCCATAGCCAGTTTCCCATCCGGAGAATATACATTAGAACTAACTAGTGAAGATGGGAAATACTTGGTTGGAGCTTTTAAAAGATAACCCTAATTATTCACCCTAAAAAACTACAAAGACCATGAAACGAGTAGACCTTAAGAAAATCCTCTATATGGATTTTCTTATCCGGCACAAGTGCACAGGCACATCCAAGGAATTTGCAGCAAAGATGGATATGTCACGTTCCACTCTCTTTGAGTACATTGCCTATATGCGCGATGAACTGGAAGTGTGCATCCTTTTCGATAAATTCTTAGGAACATATTATTATGATGGCAAAAATCTATATACGTCATTAGGCTTTAAAGTAGTAGGATAATACGAATTGAAATGTGATGAGAAAAACGGGGCATGTTTGAATTTCTTTTTGATATAAAACCGGATGCAGGAAATGTATGTCCCACCACCCGACTGGCATACCTGATTAGTGAACGGGGAAACAAGGTCTATTATACCGATACCTCCGACTCCGTTTTCACTACCGGTTTGCTGCGGAAAGGAATAGGACGCATCATTTATCCACATGATTTCCGATGGTTTACGCCACATTTGGCATTGCTGGACTATCAACTGCAAGATAAGCAGCAAGTATATAATGAATATGACATAAACTATCTGTTTATAGCCATAAACAAAACCGACAGAAAGATAGACCTAATGCCGGAAATGCCTGTCGTCACCCTGCCGCCTATTCCTTATAAATTGCTGCCGCAAGGTGCAAAAGACGACGATTTCATCGACAAACTGACGGAAATAAAAGAAGACCGTTCACGCACTGTTATTATAGGCTTGCTGGAAGACGAGGAAGAAGAAAGAAAAGTGAACACCCCCTCACATACGGAATCATTCTACAAAGCCATAAAGCAGAGTGCGAGCATCCATCCGCAATATCAATTCATCCTGCTGACCAATCATGGAGAGGTGGAAACCCGGTTGTTTTCATTACCGCCCAATATAGCCATTTACCGCCTGCCCCGCCTGCAAGCCCTGTTGCCCTTGTGCGACATGGCGCTTATCACCGGAGGAATAACCCACTGGACGGAATGCACCTTTGCCCATGTGCCCATGGCAGAGTTCACGCCACAGGAAATAAAAAAAATTACCCCCGTGAAACTGGACAGGCAGATCATTGATCTACTGGCAAACCGGGAATACATCATAGAACGGCAAAAACACCTGTGCGCCTTCTTTGAGAGCGAAAGTGAAAGGATGAACGAAATAGCCGACTGGCTGATAAACAGAGTAAAACAAAAAAGACAATTATGAGCAAATTTCCATTCTACAAACAGTTGGACGGCATGGACTGCGGCCCCTCCTGCCTGAGAATGATAGCCAAATATTATGGAAAGACATTCTCCGTACAGCAGTTACGCGAGCAATCATACATACAGCGCACGGGAGTAAACTTGCTAGGTATCAGTGAAGCGGCAGCCAGCATAGGGCTGCGCGCCACCGGTATACGCACTTCAATGGAAAAACTGAAACAACAGTCAAAACTGCCATGCATCATCCACTGGAACCAGGAACATTTCGTGGTCCTCTATAAAATAGAAAAGAAAAGGGGCAAAACTTGGTTCTACATTGCCGACCCTGCCTACGGATTGCTGAAATATGAGGAACAGGAGTTGAAAAAATGCTGGATCAGTACCACACAAGGCGGAATAGAAAAAGGAATTGCCCTCTTGCTGGATGTTACCCCGCAATTTTATGAAGCGGAACCCATAAAATATGAAAAGCTGTCATTATGGTATCTGTTTCACTATGTACGTCCCTACAAAAAGGCGATGATACAGCTCATCATCGGCCTGCTGGCCGGCAGTTTGCTGCAACTGGTCTTCCCTTTTCTCACCCAAACCATTGTAGACCAAGGCATAGGGCACAGGAATCTGAATTTTATACAGCTCATTTTGGTCGCACAACTCATGCTGGTATTCAGCCGCACACTTATTGAGGTGATCCGGCGCTGTATACTGCTCCACATCAGTACGCGCGTCAACGTGTCGCTCATCTCGGATTTCCTCTCCAAGCTGATGCGGCTGCCCATGAGGTTCTTTGACAGCAAACTGGCAGGCGACTTGATACGCCGCATCGAAGACCACAACCGCATCGAGAGTTTCCTCACCCAGTCCGTGCTCAATATTTTGTTCTCTACCCTCACGGTAGTCATCTTCGGTATCGTGCTGGCCATATACAGCTGGAAAATATTCCTCATTTTCATTCTGTTCAGCGCAGCCTATATGGGTTGGGTAAAGCTGTTCATGCGCAAGCGGGCCGACTTGAACAGGAAGAACTTTGAACAGATGTCCGTCAATCAGAATAATTTGATGCAACTCATCTACGGTATGCAGGACATCAAGCTGCTGGGCTGCGAACAGCAAAAACGCTGGGAATGGGAAAACATACAAGCTTCTCTCTTCCGCATTAATATGAGTTCACTCAACCTGGGGCAGTGGCAGCAGGTGGGAGCCGTACTTATCAACGAAGTGAAAAACGTACTGATAACAGTTCTCTCTGCCACCGCCGTACTACATGGAAGCATCACGCTGGGTGTGATGCTTTCCATACAGTACATCATCGGACAGATGCAAGGGCCTATCAGCCAATTCGTTTCCTTCATGCAGGACACGCAGGACGCGCAGCTCAGCCTGGAACGTCTCGGAGAAATACATGGCAAGCCCGATGAAGAGACAGAAGGCATGGACCAGGATACCCAAATATCAGGCAAAGACCCGATTCAATTGCAAAATGTAGTCTTTACTTACGGATCAGAAAAATCGAAACGCATCATCAAAGGGCTATCGCTGGACATACCAGCCGGAAAGACTACCGCCATCGTGGGCCTCAGCGGCAGTGGGAAAACAACGCTGATAAAACTGATGCTCGGATTCTATCCTCCCACCGGAGGAGCGGTGATGATAGGCAATCAGTCGCTACAAAAAATCAGTTTCAAGGAGTGGCGCAAACATTGTGGAGTAGTGATGCAGGAGGGATTCATATTCGGCGATACCATTGCCAACAACATAGCGCCGGATGGCAGCATGATAGACAAAGAACGCCTGCTGTATGCCGTAGAGATGGCAAATATACGCGAGTTCATCGAATCCTTGCCTTTAAAGTATAACACCAAAATAGGTAACACGGGGCAAGGATTGAGCCAAGGGCAGAAGCAGCGCATCCTGATAGCGCGCGCCATTTACCGTAATCCCGATTACCTGTTTTTTGATGAAGCGACGAATGCGCTCGATACGGACAATGAGAAAGTGATACAGGAAAATCTGGAGAGATTCTTCAAGGACAAGACGGTGGTCATCGTGGCGCACCGCCTGAGCACCGTAAAGAATGCCGACCAGATAGTGGTGCTGAAAGAAGGGGAGATAACGGAACGGGGCACGCACGAAGAACTCATTGCCCGGCAGGGCGATTACTATAGGCTGGTGAAGAATCAGCTGGAACTGAGCGCTTAGGAAATTAAAAAACGAGAATTGAGAATTAAAAAATAATAGCAATAAGGTATGGAGGAAATCTATAAACCTAATACGGACGGACCGGAAAAGGTAGAAGTATATAGCCGCGAAAACAATGATATGCTGGGAGATATGCCCGAATGGTTGATCCATACGGGAAGCTACATCGTATATGGACTGATTGTTTTTCTTATTGCAGGCACGGCATTATTTAAGTATCCTGACACAATAAGAAAAACGATAACCATTGATGACTTGGGAAGTGCGGAATGGATCACTGCCAATCAGGCAGGAATGATAGACCGCTTTTTTGTGGAAAACCAATCACCTGTACAAAAGAACGACACGCTGGGCATACTGAAAAATACTGCCCTACTGGAAGACGTACAAACATTTTGCCGCGTACTGACCAAAATAGAATGGTACTACCGCACCAACGACATCAAGTACCTGCAAGACTATCCCTTTGACCTCATCATGGGTGAAATGTCTTCCGCCTACGAACAGTTCACCCAAGCCGTGCGTACGTGCGTGATGTATCAGGAGTTTGATATCTATCCGCAGAAGAAAAAATACCTGGATGAAGAACTCCGGATACTGGAAAGTACCGGTAAGGCAGATGCCATGGCGGTGCTGAATGTGAAACGCGAACTCTTTGAACTGGATATAAACCACCGGATGGAGACTGCCAAAAACCTCCGGATGCTGGAACTGGCTTACGAAAACATGGTGAACAGCCTCCGCACGTGGGACAAGAAGTACCTCATCAAAAGCCATCACGACGGCATAGTGGTATGGGGAAAGACATGGGGCATGAGCGCCCGGGTAAATGAAGGAGACACCCTGTGCACCGTTATCTCCAAGCAACAGGGGAATCCCCTCGGGCACATCACTCTTTCACAAGACGAAGTGGCGGAAATTGCCGTGGGTGACAAAGTAAATATCGAACTGAACAAATACCCCACCCACTCGTATGGCGTACTGCCGGGAAGAATCGCCTCCGTCTCTTTTGTGCCTTACAATAAAAGTTATGCCGTGGAAGTGGACTTTCCGGACGGACTGGTGACAACCAACAGAAAGGAAATAAAATATGAAATAGACATGTCCGGCCGGGCGGAGATCATCACTTCGAGCCGGAGCATACTGAGCAGGATTTTCGCACCCGTGTATGAATTGTTTTCCACCACGGAGTAACACCGTTTTTTTCACTACAGAGAATAACCAACTTAAACAAAGAAGAATATGAAAAAAGAAGACCCCGACAACAAGCAACCGGAATACACCCGCTATTCCGAAGATGAAGAACAAGTGCTGGACTTGAACGAACTGATGGACGTACAAGGTGGCATAGATGACAAGGAGTTATCCAAATGTGGCCTGGGATGCTATACAGGCGGATTCGTCGATCCTACAAAAACACAAGATGAAAATACCGGAAATGAATAAAGTATATGTGCTGAACCCTCATTATCATCTGAGACATGATATTCACAGGGTCGCATTATTCTCCAGTACGGGGACAGATACCGACTGCTCCCGGAACTGGCATACTTTTATTCACCCGCTGCAAGCTGTCATGCTGAGTTTTTTCACGTATGACAGACCTTTGCAGACAACTCTCCCTCTGCTGTGCGACTTCTTCTGCCGGAGCAAGGAGGAGATGATCAAATGGGTATCGGACTTCATTGATAATCCGACCCCCATTTATACCTCCTCCCAGCAGGGAGAAATTTATTTTCCCAAACGTATATTGATTGAAGCGGAAAAGGCAGGCAAAGCATTGCGTTTTGACCGGCTGCAAGCAAATTCTTTTGTCTGGAAAAAACTGGATCTTACTACAAGAAGGCTGTATTCCGGTCCGTTGCTCCTCACATTCATGCTGACCAACCAATGTGTCACGCATTGTAAGTATTGCTATGCAGATACATCAACGCAAATAAAATCCCCACTCACCACCCAACGCATGATGGAGCTGATCAAGGAAGCTTCAGACCTGCAAGTACAACAAGTAAATCTGATAGGTGGTGAAATATTCCTGCATAAAGACTGGAAAATCATATTAAAAGAATTGGTAAAACGGGGTATTGCCCCCGAATTCATATCGACCAAAATGCCTGTAACCCAAAAACTATTGCAAGATGTACAGGAAACAGGGTATCAGGGAATTGTTCAAATTTCACTGGATGCCATTCATTCCGAAATACTGACCGCCTCGCTGGGAGTAAACGGGAACTATGCCAAAGAGATGCTTCACGGCCTGCAATTACTGGATGACAGCGGACTGAATTATCAGATTTCATCTGTGCTGACCAACTACAATTGCCAAGTGAATGTCTTGGCGGAATTACTGCATGAATTATCTCATCTGAAGCATATACGCGACTGGCGTATTATCCCCGCCAGTAATTCCATATACAAAGAGTATAATGTATTTTCGCATTTGAAACCTACTAAAGCGCAAATTACAAAGGTATTCAACCAAATACGCCCTCTTCTCACACAGGTTTCCTTTCCCGTGATTTTAGGGAAAGAAGTAACCGATAAAAACTATCAAGATACCTGGGGTGGAAGCCGGTGTTTCAAAGGAAGCGAATGCTCTGCATTGACCACTCATATGTTTATATTGCCTGATGGTAAAGTGACTGTATGCGAGCAACTTTACTGGCATCCACAATTTATCATAGGGAATGTAACCACACAAAGTCTGAAAGAAGTCTGGCATTCCCCTCAAGCCTTGCACCTTTGTTCCTTGTCACGTCAGGATATCAACAAAGAGAGTCCATGCAGGGAATGCCGTCTTTTTGAAGACTGTTTCAGTTATCAGAACCGTTGCTGGAGTGATATCATAAAAGCTTATGGAAAGGATTGTTGGGATTTTCCCGATCCGCGTTGCTGTTTTGCTCCTGCCATGAAAAATAAATTAAGTTATGACTGAAGACGAACTTGACAGAATAAAAAAATCATTTGTCCGTTCCAGTGACGAATGTCCCATGGAAGTGGCCTGTCTGCTCACTGTCATGAAATACTATGGCGGTCAACAAGATGCACGCACACTAGCCGAATGGTGTAAAGTAGATGGAAAATATACGTTGATGGGTATGAAACAGGCAGCTATACGTGCAGGAATGGAAGCGGAAATCTGCTTGCAGAACATGGAACAATTGTCCACCAGAAAATTTCCTGCCATACTTTTTGCCATCAATGATTTCGAAGTACCGGGATATGTGGTTTGCTATGGCATTCATGAAGGCCGCTTCATTATTTGGGAGCCGGGATTCGGCCCTATGCAATATTGGGAAAACCAAATGAAAACATTATGGATAAGAGGAATAACTCTTACTCTGTTTCCCACCCACGAATTTATGCAGAAAACGGATTTTCAACTAAAATGGTGGGAGTTATATCCGTGGAGTAGGAAATGGAAAAGAAGACTGAACCGCTGGTATGAATATATCTGGCTAAATTATCCCTGGTTCAGGGAAATGGTAACACAGCTAAGACGGAAATGAATGGAGCAAGCCAAGTCCAATTATTCCATAGGGGCAGATTGAACCCCTTAGCCGTCAAACTAAGTTTTTTATTACATACGATTCTTTTGTTCTGTGGAAACCAAAGCCCCATAGTAGGTGATAAAACCAGCGAGGCAAAAATCTTATCATAGTCTGGTGCATTAATCATATTAATTAAAGCAATCGTAGGATCATCTTCTGAATAAGCTCCACTAAAAGAAATAATCGCATCTTTAATATATTGATATCCGGCTGATAAGTATACCCATTTATAAGTTGTTCCTAAAGTTATATTATGAGATAAAGAAGGTAATAAAAATGGATTACCACCCTCATATGTATACCGATTAATATACATTACATTACTTCGCAACTGAGCATAATATGGACGAGAGTATAATAGTTGCGCATCTGAATATAGTTGTATTGTTCCCATATTTGAACTAGTGCAAGGTAGGAGAATAGTGGAATAGCCAACTGAAGAAATTGGTAATACTCCTTTTGTTTCATTTGATTTTATATTAAAAGCTCCGGTTTGATCACTGATAGTACCTTGTAAAAAAGTAAAATCAGGCAAAGAAAACAACACTATATTGGCAAACTCTAGCGGCTGTTTTTTTCATCCACTATTATTCCACTAATCATCTGTGCATGTATGCAAAGAGAAACCAGTAAGAGGCAGAAAGTTATATATAATTTTTTCATAACAATATCAATTATTTATCGGTTAAACCGGAACGCAAATGACACAAATCTAACCTCCGGCAGGTTTATATCCATGCTGTACTGTTATTAATTTGTATCATTTGTGTTCCAATTTTAATTTATAGAACGAAATAAATCCGCGTTCCATCCATCAATTCCCATTTATCATCCGGTGGTATGATGGCGGATAATCATTATGTATCATGCATCGCCGCATCTTACATATCTTTTACAAACAGACCTGTTAAAACCGGATGTGTCAAAACTAAACTATCCGCTATATCCTCCTTGGGATTGGGCTGAAACATCTGAAGGATTTTTCAGCCCGAACTTACGGTGCATTACTTCCGGAGTCGTGGACGGTGGTTCGGGCAGACAAATATGTAAAAGTCCATTCCATTGGGAATATATGAAATGATAATCCTCAATCATATCACAAAATGTTTATTTATAGAACGGGATGACGGATAGAACACGGACTTTTTTACTTTACCTGTCATTGGGTTTGCAAGTACAAATTTAAATTTTAAGTCCGTTTTTGTCCGCTTCGTCCGTGTAGTTCGCATTCCATCCCCCCGTTTTATAAATTTCCATTTATCATCCGGTGGTATGATTGCGGATAATCATTTCAAATAAGATAAAATATGTTATTTCATATTCTTCATTTATTCTTCCCCTTCAAGTATTCATAAAAAGCATATTGCGCCCGTACCGGTTCTTCTTCCGGATTCCTTTTCAACACATTATTCAGATTTTCATCCACCCAACCGGCTTTTCTGTTATCTTTCAACTGAATAGCCAGCATATCTATCAGTTGTTGTTTCAGATCTTCGTCAAGAATGGGGGTAACGGCCTCTATACGCCGGTACAGGTTGCGCCTCATCCAATCCGGCGAACCCATGAACAGAAGCGGTTTTCCTCCATGGTGGAAATACCACACCCGGGCATGTTCCAAAAAGCTGTCCACAATGCGAGTGATACGGATATTTCTGCTATAAGGCTGATTGGGAATCAAGCAGCAGATACCACGTACTATCAAGTCTATTTTCACTCCTGCCTCACTAGCCTTATATAATTCATCTATCATGGCAGGATCTTGCAGCGCATTCATTTTCAAGATAATCCGCGCTTCTTTTCCCGCCTTTGCCATATTTATCTCATATCCGATACGTCTTCTCAGTTCCGGCAGCAGATTAAAACGGGCTACCAACAAACGCTTGAATTTGGGTTCAGTCACTTCTTTCTGTAATACCCGGAATAAAGTATACAGATCATTCACAATAATCTCGTTGGAAGTGAACAAACCGGAATCAGCATATATCCGGGCAGTCTTCTCATTGAAATTTCCGGTACTGATATAAGCATAGCTGCGAGTCTGTTTTCCCTCTTTGTTATACCGCAGTACAAGTGCCACCTTGGCATGCACTTTCAATCCCGGTATACTGAAAATAATATGTATCCCCGCCCGCTTCATCATCTCGGCGGTAGCCAAATTGTTTTCTTCGTCAAAACGGGCCTTAAGTTCTACAAAAACAGTTACTTTTTTACCATTCTGCGCAGCAGCAATCAGCGTATTGATAACAACCGAGTTTTCCGCCACCCTATATTGGGTAATCATGATCTCCTTACAGGACGGATCATGAACGGCCTCATACAGGAAATGGATGAAATGTTCAAAAGAATGATAAGGGAAATGCAACATCAAATCCTTCTTGCTCACATAACGGAATATGGATTCTTTCTCATCCAAACAATTCAATGTCATGGGACGAGGTTTCAATTGGGTACAAAGTTCCTTACTGGGATTAGGCAGATGAGCCAAATCCTCCAAGTTCAAGTGTTTGTCTCCCGGAACCAAATCATCACGATTGATGCCAAATGCATCGACCAGAAACTCCAGATAATCCGCAGGCATCTTTCGGTCATACACAAAACGGCATACAGCACCTATTTTACGCTTTTTCACCTTTTTACGCAACTGTTCCACCATTACTTCGGAACTGGTTGCATCATCCACGAAAATATCGGCGTCACGAGATATCTTGCAACAATAACTGCAATCCAAATCATAGCCCGGAAACATACGGTTGATATTCGCCTTTATAATATCTTCCATATACATCAGGTAAAAGTTTTCTCCCTGTCGGGGAAGTTCTATGAAACGGGGAACTTTGCTATAAGGCAATTTGATAATATAGTATTCCTTTTCCCCCGTGTCTTTGCGCGTCACGCGTACCGACAGATACAAACGGTTGTCACGTAAAAAAGTCTTGATTCGATTCTTGCATACCGGAACAGGTTGAAGATAGGGAAAAATTTCTTCCTTAAAGAAATTACTGATAAACTCCTGATGAAAAGGCTCTACCTCCTGTTTACTTTGATAAAAAATAATATGATGCCTGCGCAAAGCCGGAACAATCTTATACTCATAAATGCGGATACGGTCTTCCATCTGGCTATTGACAGCTTCGGTTATCTGATGTATCAGGTGTCTGGCTTCTTCCTGTGTCATATCATCACTTTGGCCACCGGAAGCGATGGCTTTATGTTCCGCTACACGAATCTTGTAGAATTCCTCCAGATTAGAAGAATATATAGAGATAAAGTTAATCCGTTCATACAACGGAAGGGAGTCGTCATCCGCCTCCAACAACACGCGATAGTTGAAAGACAACCAACTGATATCACGCTTGAAATAATGATATTTGCTCTCCATATTATGCTTAGATTTGTTCCAAATATAGTACCTTTGTCGATAATAAACAAAAAAACTATGACAAGAATCGGATTATTATCGGATACTCATGCATTTTGGGATGACAAATACTTGAAATACTTTGAGAATTGTGATGAAATATGGCATGCCGGAGACATCGGCTCGGTGGAAGTCGCCCGGAAACTGTCCGCTTTCCGCCCCTTCCGGGCTGTATATGGAAATATTGACGGGCAGGACATACGCAGACTTTATCCTCAAACCAACCGCTTCACCGTAGATGGTGCCGAGGTGTTGATAAAGCATATAGGCGGATATCCGGGCAACTATGATCCTTCCATCCGCGGCAGCCTGCTGGTGAAACCTCCCCAGCTTTTTATCAGCGGACATTCGCATATATTAAAGGTGAAATATGACAAGACACTGGATATGTTACACATCAACCCGGGAGCAGCAGGTATTTCCGGATTTCATAAAGTGAGAACATTGGTACGTTTTTGTATTGATAATGGAGAATTTAAAGATTTAGAAGTAATAGAACTGGCGGATAAGTTGTAAGATTAAAAAATCTTTCCGAACTTTGCACGCACTAATATCAAAAACAATATGAAGACTTATCTCGTTACAGGAGCTGCCGGATTTATCGGAGCCAACTATTTAAAATACATCCTGGCCAAACATGACGACATCAGGGTGGTGGTACTGGATGCCTTGACTTATGCCGGCAATCTGGGAACTATTGCATCAGACATTGATAATGAACGTTGTTTCTTCGTAAAAGGAGATATATGCGACCGTGATTTGGCAGACCAACTATTCTCAGAATACAAGTTTGACTACATCGTGAATTTTGCAGCAGAAAGCCATGTAGACCGCAGTATTGAAAACCCACAATTGTTTCTGCAAACTAATATTTTGGGAACTCAAAACCTGCTGGATGCGGCCCGCCGTGCCTGGGTGACGGGAAAAGATGAGAATGGTTATCCTACCTGGCGTAAAGATGTACGTTACCACCAGGTATCTACAGATGAGGTATACGGCAGCCTGGGAGCAGAAGGTTTCTTTACTGAAACAACTCCTTTATGTCCGCACAGCCCATATAGTGCCTCCAAGACAAGCGCTGATATGATTGTCATGGCTTATCGTGATACTTACAAAATGCCGGTAACCATTACCCGCTGTTCCAATAATTACGGTCCGTACCATTTTCCCGAAAAACTGATTCCGCTGATCATTAAAAACATTTTGGAAGGAAAGAAACTTCCCGTATATGGTGACGGAAAGAATGTACGCGACTGGTTATATGTAGAAGACCATTGCAAAGCCATCGATTTGGTTCTGCGCAAGGGTCGCGAAGGGGAAGTATATAATGTAGGCGGACACAATGAGAAAGAAAACATAGAGATAGTAAAACTTACCATAGCCACTATTCACCGGATGATGACGGAAACTCCCGAATATCGCAAAATCTTGAAGAAAAAAGAGTTGAACGATAAAGGTGAGATTTCTATCGACTGGATTAACGAATCATTAATCACCTTTGTCAAAGACCGTTTGGGACATGACCAACGTTATGCTATCGATCCTACCAAAATCACTAATAAATTAGGATGGTATCCTGAAACAAAATTCGAAACAGGTATTGTAAAAACAATCCAATGGTATCTGGAAAATCAAGCATGGGTGGAAAATGTAACAAGTGGCGATTACCAAAAGTATTATGAAAGAATGTATAAAAACCGATAAAGAATACATCTTATAATATTTAAAAAAGTCCCCGGATAAGAAAGGCGTTCTTATCCGGGGACTTTTTTATCTTAATATTTCCAACACCAGATTTCAGCTATAATAAAACAATAAAATAGAATTTGATATAGATATGTTCAACAACATAGCATATTCACTTTTATCTTCGATTCCTTTCGTATATTTTTGCACCTACAAGATAATTATAACACAAACAGTGCACTAAAAATAAAATAAAGAAATCATTTTAATATTTATAAATATAAAATCATAAAATAGCAAGAATAAAGAAATAAAACAAAAAACGCAAACAAATCTCCAAAGTATTAAAAGGCAGAAACATGAAAAAAAGAAAGAAAACAAAAGATTAATCTAACATAATAAGTTTACGATTGAAACCAAACTGATTCAACAACTTGATATAACAATCAACCTTTAAAAACAAATAGTGAATTAATAAAGAAGCAAAAATGAAAAACATGAAGAAAAATCCAAAACAAAACCGGGAAAGCAGCCTTATGCGTAGTCCCCTTATTTTAGGATTGTCAATAGTCCTATGCATACCGGTTGCCTATTCGCATGCAAAGTCAAGTAACATAGTGAAAAATGAATCGGTTCAATCGATCCTGCAAGGACGTACCATCAAAGGTCAAATTATTGATGAGAACAATGAACCTTTAATCGGGGTATCCGTCATAATCAAAGGTGCAAGCACCATAGGAACCATCACGGATTTTGACGGGAATTATGCACTGGAAGTTCCTGCCGGAAAAAATGTTCTCGAAATATCCTATATAGGATATAAAACCCAGGAAATAACCATTGGCAAAAACACACAATTGAATATCAAAATGCAGCCTGATACCCAGACATTGGATGAAGTGGTGGTGATAGGATACGGTACTGTAAAAAAAAGAGATTTGACTGGAGCTGTTGCTTCCGTAAAAAGTGAGGATATTGTCCGAATGCCAACCAGCAATGTACTAGAAGCTATTCAAGGACAGGTGGCAGGTTTGGATATCACTCGCAGTAGCGGAGAAGCCGGTTCCGGAGTGAACATGACCCTACGTGGCACACGCTCCATCAATGGTGACAATAGCCCGTTATTCATCATTGACGGAATGGAAGGCTCTTACGATGAATTGAATCCGAATGATATCGCTTCTATTGAAGTACTGAAAGATGCCTCCTCTACAGCTGTTTATGGTGCTGCCGGAGCAAATGGAGTTATCATCATCACCACCAAAACTCCTAAAAAAGATAAATTCTCCATTGATCTGGATGCCTACTATGGTTGGAATGTCATCTCCAGCTTCCCCGAAGTAAATCGTGGAGAGGATTACATTAATTTCCGCAGAGAAGCACAAAGAACGGTAGGTGCCTGGAACAGCCCGGCCGATGACGGGAATCTTTTTCCCAGCTATATGCAAAAATATATAGACAACAATCAATGGGTGGACTGGTTTGATTTAGCTTCACAAACCGGTATCACCAATAGCTACAATCTAAGCACATCTTATTCTAATGACCGGGTCACCTCTTATTTTTCTTTAGGATATTACAATTTGGAAGGATTATTGAAAGGAGACGAACTGGAACGCTACTCGGCACGTGCCAAAATAGATTTTAAAGCCAATGAAATGGTAAAATACGGACTAAACCTATATGCCATGTATTCTGAAAATGACAAGCGTTACAGCCGTATATGGAACCGTATTCTCTGTATGCCGCCATTGGGTACTCCTTATGATGAAGACGGCAATCTGGTAGACTACCCGTTGGGAGACGGCAACATGAATCCGCTGGCCGATATGGGAGAAGACCAATATGTAAATAATGTAAAGACATTGAGCGTAGCCCCACAGATTTATGTAGAATTGACCCCGTTAAAGGGACTTTCATTCAAGAGTCTGCTTGGCGGATATTTCCGGAATATGAAAGAAAGTAAGTATACCGGCACAAAATCATATCAGGGACTGGAAAGCGGGCTAGTGCAAGCCACTATCCCCAACACCTTCACTTATAATTATAAATGGCAGAATATCCTGACATATAACTTCAAAATAAAAGAGGATCACGATTTCACAATAACCGGAGTCACTGAATGGTCAAAAGACCAAAAAGAAAAAGCGACCGCCACTGCCAACAAATTTGATACGGATTCTTATCTATACCATAATTTAGGTGCTGCAACCGGTACACCCACAGTTTCTTCTTCTTATGTAGGTAGCCAAAAAATGTCCTATGTCGCCCGTATCAACTATAGCTATAAAGGACGTTACCTATTGACATTAAGCAGCCGCTGGGACGGTTCATCCATCTTGGCAGATGGAAACAAGTGGGATATGTTCCCCGCAGGAGCTATTGCCTGGCGCATCAGTGATGAACCCTTCATGCAGAATGTAAAAGCTGTTTCCAATCTGAAATTACGCGCCAGTTACGGTGTCACCGGTAATGCCGGTGCTTCAGAATACGCCACATTAGATTACAGCCGCACAGGCATTATCGGATTTCAAGATGTAGGAGTCCCTTATAGCGGTTATTCCCAATCCATCGCCAACAAGAGTCTGGGATGGGAAAAATCTTATATGACAGATCTGGGATTCGACTTGGGATTATTCAGTGACAGACTGAACGTGGCGTTCGACTGGTATCGGACAGACACCAAAGATATTTTATTCGAGAAAAACCTGCCCTATGCAACGGGAGGTTACGGCTCCTCTCCTTTCAAAATATGGTCTAATGTAGGCGAAACACGCAATACAGGTGTGGAATTAAGCATTACCAGCCGTAACTTTGTCGGACCTGAATTCCAATGGAGCACCACACTGGCATTCTCAACCAACAAAGAAGAAGTGATAAAAACAACCAGCGAAGGCCCGCTTCAGTTCGGAGACTACTACCTGATTCCCGGTGAGGCAATCAAGACTTATTACGGATACAAGTATGCCGGAATATGGGGTACAGCCGAAGCAGAAGAAGCAGCCAAATACAGTCAGAAACCCGGACAAGTCCATATTGCAGAAAATGGTACTCCCGATTACAAGCTGAATGCGGATGACTATTATGTTCTAGGAAGCGCCACACCGAAATGGTCGGGCAGTTTACTTAATAATTTTAATTATAAGAATTTCGACCTGAGCATTTTGTTGATTGCCCGGTGGGACTGGACAATCCCTTACGGTCTGACCGGATGGTATCGTACAGACGGTCTGACGCCTTCACCTACCGTATGTGACTACTGGACTCCTGAAAATCAAAGTGCCCGCTATCCCCGTCCGGATGCAAGTATTACAAACGGACAGGACCCGTATCAACAATGGGCTAACTATTTTGACGGTTCTTATCTGAAAGTAAAAACCATTTCACTGGGCTACACATTCCCCAAGAAATGGTTGAATGCTGTAAAAATTGACAGAATGCGTGTATACTTTACTGCAAACAATCCGTTTATTTTTACAAAATGTGACTATTTGAAAAACTACGACCCCGAAAAGGGAGGAAATGATGACGACGCACCGTTGTCTAAACAATACGTATTTGGCGTTAATATCTCATTCTAAAAACTTATACAGATGAAAAAACATAAATTACTCTCTATATCAGCCGTAATCATGATGTTGTCTGCCTACGGTTGCAGCCTGGATGAATTTAATCCCTCCGGCATCTCCACAGAACAAGAATGGTCTACCCCGGCAGGCTATGAAAAGAAAGTGAACGACTGTTACTTTGACCTGGTCCGCATAGTTTATGGTCAGGCAGAAGACACCTATCTAATGGTTGCAGAAGGTGGAACAGACATTTGGCAAGATACGAATCCCGATGGTACCAACGGTAACTGGAGCAAACTACTCCGTTATGAAGATTACGGTGCTTCCAACGGTATGTTGAATGAAGGATATGCGGGTTTCTATGGTATATTGAGTGCATGTAATGCAGCTGTCCATTATGCCGACAAAGTGGAAGGTCTAAGCGAAACAAGAATCAACGAGTTGGTCAGCGAAGCAAGGTTTATCCGTGCCCATGCCTTATATAATATTGTAGAGCAATGGGGAGGCAAATACCTGCCATTGGAGCCTATGAACAGTCCTATTTCCGTTCTTCCTTGCAGTTCGGTTAATGATTTTTATAAAGTAATTCTGGAAGATCTGGAATTCGCCATGAAAAATCTTCCTATCACACAGGAAGTAAAAGGACACGTGACACGTGCAGCCGCTTATCATTTATATGCCAAAGCCTGCCTCACTTTCTCCACCTATACAGACGGTCTGGGTAATACCACCGCCCTGACGGACAGCGAAAGCAAAACCTATTTGGAAAAAGCAAAGGCGGCGGCAGATTACCTGATTCAGAACGCCGGTTCGTTGGGAGTCAAGCTTTATGATGATATAGAAGCTGTTTTTGATGAGAACAACAATAAAAACAACGAAGAAGCACTTTTCATTGTCTGCCACTCTACCATTACGGCTTATAATCCTCGTGGAAACTATTTCAACCGTGTATGGAAACACTCCGAAGCATACAATAACAATACCTCAGGCATCTATCTTTCGGGCATGACACCCAGTTACGCTACGAACATCAACGGGTACGAAGTTCCCAAACTGGCAAAAGGTAACTGCTATATGGAACCCAGCAAGTATATGCTTGATTTATATGGAGAGAAAGACGGCCGCTATAAAGCCTTCTTCAAAGACACTTATTATGTGAATAACGCTACGAACAGTACCAAGAACGGATATACGTGGAACGAGGCCGATGCACAAAGATACGGTCTATCCACCAGCAGGGTCGGCAATTCTGCCTATGATATCACTTTAGGAGATACGGCTGTCTATTTATCTCGTAAGACCTATACACAAGCCGAAAGAAACGCTTGCCGCTATGCCATTTTCAACTTGGAAGACAACTATGCCGACACAAAAAGTCCTCTGAAGTTTTTCCCAAGTCTGAAGAAAGCAGATTGTCCTAGCCTATATGCCGGTTCAAATGCCTCCAAACCTTATTCCTCAGCAGACTGTATTGTCTACCGTTTAGGAGAAACCTACCTGATATCAGCCGAAATTGACTGGAGATTAGGCAACAACCAAAGTGCTGCCGAAAGACTGAACACACTTCGGAACCGTGCCTGTAAAGGACATGACCATAGTATGGATATCACAGCTTCGGAAGTTACCCAGGATTTCTTGCTGGACGAGTATGCACGCGAAATGATTGGTGAATGGAACCGCTGGATGACCTTGAAGAGATTCCGTGCTTTCGAAAGCCGTATCACAAAAGCTAATCCGCAAATCACAAAATTCGATAAGAACATTCACTATTTGCGCCCCATTCCCACAGCCGAATTATTGTTGATTGATAACGCTAATGAATATCAGAATCCGGGATATTAACCGGTATGACAAATATAAAAAATAAAAAGACAGCTTGGATAGAATTCACTATCCAAGCTGCTTTTTTAAGAGAGATACTTCACTCACTGAACCATCCCCCTTCTGACCTTAAATTATTCACAAAAGGGCTACCGCAAATAAGTAAACAATAATTATCAGCCCTCTTTCTTTTTGAACGAACCTATGTTACTTAAAATTCAAATATTGCCGGTTTCCTGATACTCCATGCTGCTTTGCAGGACAGAAACGGAAGGAGAACGACATACGTTCAGCCGGAATCAAATAAGGCTGATGAGGATAAGCCCCCCAACTGGTATCACCACCCACTCCCATCTGTTTCAGGTCAATGTTCCATGTCACCATATCCTTGAACTGGATATCAGATAAATGACGCTGCGATTTACGAAGGCCCGGCTCATCTAAATCTTCTGTAGGGAACAGATAAGCACTGGTGCTGACATAAGGCTGTCCGACAACCATCAATCCCTGTCCAGCGGTATCTGTCAGGCTCATCCAACGGACTTCAGTCTTATTACCGTTTTCCTGCGGACGGTCATACGGGAAATACTGATCGGCCACACTTCCCTTGTACAGACCTACATAAGAAGAAGTATTCCGGTCTATATAATTCTCATGAGGACCACGTCCCAGCCATTCCATCTGACTAAACTGCTTGTTCAGTGTAATACTAACCCCCATCCGGGGCAATAAAGGCAATGTATCGTTACCCGGAATGAAAGTACAGTTCACATCCAAATACCCTTTTCCCGAAAAATGATAGGCAACGATAAAATCAGACTCTCCTACAGGCAACTTATAATGAGAAACAACCTCATAGGCTTCTTTACCCAACGCCTTTTGTTTCATGGACAACAGTTTTGCCTGACGCCCCGCATCACGCCACGGACGCAAGGTTTTATTCATGCCATTTCCCATATCATTATCCGTCACAGGACGCCAGAAATTAGGACGTAAAGCTTCTTTTATCAGTTCCGTACTTCCCTCTTTATAAGAAGTCAAGGCACCGGTTTCCTTATCAAAACCTACGCTCAGATTACCGGCTGTAAGTGTCAACAACGAAGCCGCATCATCTGCTATCACCGGTGAAGACTGAACCTCAGCAACAAACGGCTGATAAAATGGAAGACTCACCTGGGCATCAGCCAGTTTTATTCCGGCTTTCAGCAGACCATCCTCATTTTTCAAACTGGCATAGAAATTCAAGAAATACTCCACACCGGGTTTTACCTGTATGGCTGGAAAAGAAGTCTTGAACTTACCCGTCTGCCGAGGAGCCAGGGATACATTATCAATAGTTCCGGTAGCCAGAAGTTCACCATTCCCCTCCAGCTTCCAAGTAAAATTGAAATCACTTAAATCCGTAAAGAAGTACTTGTTACGTAACTCTACCCATCCCTCATGATAATCCAATAAAGAGAATGCTATATTTTGATATACTTTTTTCACTTCATGGATATGCGGCTTCAAGGTACGGTCGGCGGCAATCAGACCGTTCATACAGAAATTGGCAGAACTTGGAGTACCTTTCGGAGCCAGGTCACCTCCGTATGCCCAATAGAATTTTCCATCCGGTGTCTTTGCATACAAGCCCTGATCTACCCAGTCCCAGATATGTCCGCCCTGTAAAGAGGGATATTTCTCTATCACATCCCAATAATCCTGAAGATTTCCTTCACTGTTGCCCATAGCATGGGCATATTCACATAGAATCAGCGGTTTGGTCGGAAGATAGAGAGAATGATTGATCAATACATCTATCTTTTTATACATTGGACAGAAAATATCGGTATAAGGTCCCTTTATTCCGTCTTCCGAATGCACGGGACGCTGTGAACGGTCATTGGCATGTACCCATTTATAGGTAGCCGCGAAGTTACATCCCTCACCGGTTTCATTACCCAATGACCAGATAATGACACAAGGATGGTTTTTGTCACGCTCGAACATACGTTCCGTGCGGTCTATGAAAGCTTTCTCCCATTCGGGCTGGTTAGCTAGGCATTGATCGGGCTTATATCCCATGCCATGGCTCTCGATATTGGCCTCATCAACCACATACATACCATAAATATCACATAATTCATACCAGCGGGGATCGTTGGGATAATGAGAAGTTCGTACACTGTTGATATTATTCTCTTTCATCAATTGAATATCACGCAGCATGGATGCCTCATCTACCACATGACCGTTATAAGGATCGTGTTCGTGTCGGTTTACTCCTTTTATATAGACCGGCTTGCCATTTACCAGCAGTTGAGCATGTTTGATTTCGGATTTACGGAAACCTATGTATTGGGAAATATATTGTTCCGGTTTGCCATTTACACGCAAAGCAATCAGCAATCTATACAGATTCGGTTTCTCCGCACTCCATAACAAAGGTTCTCTCACTTCCTTTTTAAAATGAAGTTCCCGATCGGCAGCATTCCAACGCTTACGCTCATTGTAGATACTTTTGCCTGCTTTGTCCAACAGGCTTACTTCCACTTCAGCCCCTTTTATTTTACCTTCTCCTGCTTTGCCCAACTCTACAAAAAGATGAAAGTCAGCATTCTTGTATTCCCCGTCAAGATCGGTCACCACTTCATAGTCGCGCACATGAGTTTCAGACCGGGCATACACATAGACATCACGCTGTATGCCGGCAAAACGCCAGTAGTCCTGATCTTCCAGATAGTATCCGTCACTGAACTTGAAAACCTGTACGGCTATTTCATTCTCCCCTTGTTTTACATACGGCGTAATATCAAACTCCGAAGGTGTTTTGGAATCCTGAGAGTAACCTACTTTTTCACCATTCACCCACACATAAAAAGCAGAAGCCACTCCTCCGAAATAAAGAATAATCTGGCGTTTATTCCAATGAGCAGGAATAGTAAAAGTACGTCTATAAGAGCCAACCGGGCTGTTTTCCACTGCAATCAATGGTGGATTCTTCTTTATACCATACCCACTGCCTACATAAAAAGGATAGCCGAACCCTTGAAGCTCCCAATTGGAAGGAACTTTAATATCATCCCAACCTGAAACATCATATCCTTTTTGGAAGAAGTCCATCGGTCGTTCATCCGAACGGGGTACAAAATGAAATTTCCATGTTCCGTTCAAGGATTGGAAGTAAGGAGATTGTGATTTATCACCCTGCAATGCCAATTCTTTAGTGGGGTATCCCATAAAATTAGCCGCCGAAGGCAGACGATTGATATGAAGCACATTAAAATTTTCCCAATCATTATCCGAACGGGGGTATTTGTTTTTACGCACTTCTACATTGTCTGTGCTCGTTTCGTTAGCGCTCCTGTTTACCGGAGCACCGTCATATTGGGATTGTGCCATACCTGCCAACGACAAAGATATGGCAATCCCTGTCAATATAGAACGAATTTTCATCATAAATATATCTTTTAATAAATTCGGAGTATCCGCATACTGATTTTTACTTCCACTATCATTGATCCAACAACAATCGCAAAATCAAAGCAGAAGACCAACCAAAGTTGGGTGCATTCAACACTTCACCTGTCAGTGGATTGTAGTTTTCATGAATCGGTCCGTCAGTCATCAGTCCTTGAGCATGTGCCATGAACTTGCGAGTCAGCAAGTCGGCTTCCTCCACATATCCGTAGCGCTTCAATCCGGTTATACCAAAATATACCTGGTTAAACCAAACCGGACCACGCCAATAACCGAAAGTAGGACGCAATGCAGGATGACTTACATCAAGAGTACCTAGCGGCAGGTAAGAGTTGAAATGTTTTTCATCCATCATGATGTTCTTCACACTCTCGGCTTGTTCCGGGGTAGCAATACCTGCCCACAAAGGCAACCACCCCTCAGCCCCCATCACCTTGACAGGTGTACGGTCATTCAAACGAATATCATAAAAGAAACCACTCTCGCTGTCATACATTTTAGTCTGTACATACAGCTTGATTACCTCAGCCTCCTTAGCCAACTGTTCAGAAAGCTCCTGCTTTCCCAAGATAGAAGCCATTTCCGAAAGTGTCAGTTTATCTACATAAAGGAAGGAATTCAAACAAATATTCTCCTGATCCATCGACCAAGCTTTCTCCATCTCATTCTTTAGCATCCGGGTGTCATCAAAACGCACACCGTTATCCATGCCGCTCTCCCAAGCCGCCGCAATCAGTGTACCATCAGTAGAACCATATTCGCAAATGCCATTGTGATCGTGGTCACGCTCAGCATACCACCATTGATGGAACTTATACAATTTATCAAATATTTCGTCCAAGAACGCTTTGTCTCCTGTAACCTTATAGACATTCATGGCTCCCCATGATGCTACAGGAGGTTTGGAGTCGCGCCAATTGTTACGTGCCTTATTATAACCGATAAAATCAGGAACCATACCATTCTCTGCCTGATAATCGAACAAAGAAAGCATTTCACTCTTGGCCCCTTCGGGATTATAGTACACATTACCCGATGCAATTTGCCAAGCATCCCACGACCAACATCCACCGATGAATCCTGTATAGGAAGGGAAACTACAACCATGGAAGATATCACCGGCAGGAGTACGCCAATTGGAGTTCAACGTCATCAATGCTTTCACAGCAATGTTCCTGTAAGCGTTTTCTTTCATATAAGGACTGTCGGCAGACAGTATCCGTTGAAGCCCCTGATTCCAACGCTGCGCATTCTCGGCAAAACATTGATCAAAAGGTATGGATTTTATTGCAACATACTCCTTATCTGCCTCTTCGCCTTTCAAGGTCAGTGTCTGGCTGTATTCCGAAGTATAACTTTTGCCGGATTGCAGCAAATAGTCACTCTTCTCAACAACTTGCAAACTGTCGTTCCCCACAGTCATCACTTCATCGGCTGTATGGAAAAGCACGGTAGCCGTCACCTCGTCTACCGGCGGTTCGTTACGCAGTGTGATAATCTGGCGATTGGTTCCCCAACGGCGACCGTAGAACGGATAATGGAACCGAACGCCCTTATCCACCTTAGTGGCAGTAGTATTCTCTTCAAAAACACCGCCACTCCAAGTCTGCGACACATTCAAAGGTGTGTCACTAAGATTTGTAATAACAGAACGTACAAAAGCAGTGCGTGAAGTGGCAAAACACAACTCAGTAGTGAATTCCAACCGCGCATCTTTAAAATGTTGTACCAACTTTCCAGGTAGATACTTGGCTGTCTGCATATTACGGACCAAGTCGTACTTTTCACCATTAACCACCAACGTAGGCTGTGCCAACGTTTGGGCAATCCATCCTCTTCCATGCATCGTCATAGGCCCGATAAAGGCACCCGCAAATGCCCTGCTTTGGTTTACTGGCAATGCATAGCCACTCCATGCACCCAGATCAGAGAACAAATTGAGATCCCCACCTACAGGTTGTTCCGGTACATTTTTCACATTCAACAAATTGGGAAAATCTTCCTGTGTCGTAAACAGGGACTTTTCCGGCTGTGTAGCGACCGGGGTACATGCCCCCAGCCAAAGAATGCTACACATTCCATATATAGGAAATAAATGTTTCATAAACGGTTCTTCCAAAATTATACAAACAAGATTACTTGCTATAGTTCAGATTCTGCTCCCAATCGGGATTCAACAGAAATTCACTATGAGGAATAGGAAACAACTGGTGCTTGGTATCTACATAATTCTCAACAAACGGTTTATTGTGAGCTTTCAGCGTTTCTTCTACAATACCCCAGCGAACCAAGTCATACCAGCGCGAACCTTCCAATGCCAGCTCGCAAGGACGTTCTTTGTCTTGCAGATGTTTCAAGACTTCGGCTTTACTCATGGTAAGCGGCAATGCCGGTACATTGACACGTGCACGAACCTTATTTATTATGTTAATGGCCTCTGTTGTTTCACCCTTGTCATTTAGACATTCTGCATAAAGCAACAATACATCGGCATAACGGATAACGGAAACATTAAAGAAACTATAGTCCCAATAATCACTCATACCCTCGGTATAAGTAACATATTTGTGCCAGAAGATTTCTCCTTCTTTGTGGTAATCCTTAAAGGATTTTCCATTCTTATAATAAAAGGGACGACACTCGGGATCGTCAAAAATAAGCGTATGAAGTGCACGGTCGCTAGACTTACCGTCTATAGTCTTATCAGCCAATAACGTCTGACACATCCAATCCGTAGGATAAGCTTCTTCATATGCATCCAGCCCAGCCATAGGTCCCAAATGAACAGTAAACAAGTTATATTCATACTGTCCGCCTGAACGGTCTCCGGTAAACTGAATCTCAAAAAGAGACTCTTTATTGTTCTTGTGCATACCGTCAAAATTATCAGCCCAATTCTCCATCAAGCCAAAAAGACTTCCTTCTTTATCAATGATTTTCTTGAACTCAACTTCGGCTTTACCCAATTCTTTGCGGAACATATAGAACTTACCCAAAAGGGCTGCTGCCGTATAACGCGTGACACGTCCTTTTTCACTTTCCTCATAACTTTCGGGAAGGTCGCTCTGTACTTCTTTCAGTTCAGTCTCAATCAGACTTACCAGTTCTCCCGGATTGGCTTGTGGCGGATAGAACTCTTCATCCGTACCTGCCAATGCCTCCTTATAAATAGGAACTCTCTCGCCAAAATTCACATACAAACGATAATAAAAGTAAGCACGCAAAAAACGGGCTTCGGCTATAGACTGCTTCTTCAAGGCATTGAGTGATTCCGAGTCACCAGGTACAGTGGGAATGTTGGTCAAACATTGATTGGCATAATTAATACCTTTATACAAATTAGTCCACTCCGTCTTGACTACGGAGTTAGTGGGTTCCACATTGAATGATGAAATATTCATCCAACTCGTCACATCATCTCTGTGGGTAATCTCATCACTTCTGTATCCGTCTATTACTATGTAGCGTTCAAACGGTATCGCCCAAGATGCATTCGGCTGCAACGCTCCGTATACACTAGTCAATCCTTTCATAATATCCCCTTCACTTTTCCAGAAAATACCAGGTGATAAAGCATTGGGATTAGAGTCTTCATCCAAGAAATCTGTGCAAGAGGAAAAAGACATTCCGCTCAGAAGAGCTGCATATAATAATATGTTTTTGAATTTCATAATCTTCGTATTAAATTTAATTAGAAACCGAATTTAAGACCCATCATAAAGTCACGACTCAAAGGAATGGCTGCATAGTCATATCCCATCTGTCCGACTGAAGAACCGGTTGAAGGATCATATCCTTTGTAGTTGGTAATAGTGAACAAACGGGTAGCGCCTACATAAATACGCAGGTTACTCAAGCCCATTTTCTTACAATATTTAACCGGCAGATTATAACCTATCTGCAAGTTATTCAGACGCAGATAGTCACCATTCTCCACAAAACGGGTGGAAGTACGAGAGTTCTTATTAGGGTCACCAGACACGGCACGTGGAATATCAGTATCAGGATTTTCAGGTGTCCAAGCATTCAAGGCATTCTTACCATAGTTGAACACATGGTCCATACGCTCCAACTGATATTTAGTATAGTTATAACGCTTAGCACCAAAGTCACCGTAGAAATTGGCTACCAAATCAAAGTCTTTATAAGCCAAGTTAATGTTGAATCCCAATGACACCTTCGGTGTACCACTACCCACTTTCACGCGGTCGTTTGTATCAAGCATACCATCTCCATTCTGATCTATGAAACGGATATCACCCGGCTTAGCCACAGGTTGCAGAGGCTGCCAGTTGCCGTTTTGATCCTTATAGCCATGAGCTGTGTTCCATTCGTCCACTTCTGCTTGATTTTGGAAGATTCCGGCAGTTTGATATACCCAGAATTCACCGATTTCACCACCTACATAAGTACGCAAAGCACCGTATTCATAGAGATAGTCAGGATTGGCCATAGATTTCAACACACTTTTATAATGAGATAAATTCAAATCCAAATCATACTTCAATCCTCCGGCTTTGCCATGATAAATGGCTTGCATTTCAAAACCGGTTGTGCGCAACTTACCATCGTTCACCAAGATAGAAGAATTATAGCCGGTAGCTAAACTGATGTTACGGCTAGAAAGCATATCCCTGGTGTTCTTAATATAAGCTTCCGCAGAAAGCTCCAGTTTATTGTTCCATAAACTAATGTCTACACCGATATTCTTATACACCGTCGTTTCCCACTTGATGTTACTGGATGGAAAAGCTGTAATGGCATATCCCATGGAAGTTTCACGACCATCAAAAGGATAGTTCAATGCATGGGTATTGTAGCTCAAAGTAGGAATATATCGATAAAGACCTATGTTCTGATTACCCAAAGCACCGTAGCTCAAACGGAGTTTAAACATGGAAACAGTTTCTTTCAAATTTTCCCAAAATGGTTCATTAGCAATGTTCCAGCCCAATGATACAGAAGGGAAGAACCCCCACTTGTTACCTTTAGCAAAACGTGAAGAGCCATCATAACGGAAAGAAGCCATAATCATATAACGCATCATGTAGTTGTAGTTCACACGGCCAAAGAGAGAACGGAGGGCACTGCGGGTCTTGGTACCACCTACAGAATAGTTACTTTTAGCATGTCCCATCAAGCTCATACTGTTATTCTCAAAATCAGAACCGGAAGCACTAAGGTCTTCATACTTATTTTCTTCCTGAGAAAGTCCCAATAAAAGAGAAAGATTGTGTATTTCAGCAATGGTCTTGTCATAATTAGCAGTCAATTCCAACAAATCGTTGGTTGTCTGCGAACGTGATTCAGATAAACTAGCCATCGTGTTTCGTTTGGCCGCCCCAATCTCATAGGTAGGTGTAAAAAGACGAGATTTGCTAAAGTACATATTACGGCTGGCATTGAATTTCACGATAAGCCCTTTAATCGGCTCGTACTGCAAATAGCCGGAAGCTGCGATATAATCGGTAGAGCTTGTATTATCAATCAATTTATTAAAAGCAACCTGATTACCGGCATCAGACATACCCATACCAGAGATGGCACCACCATAACCACCATCGTTGTTCTCATCATAAAGGAACGCTAACGGCTCCATATTCGTCACCTGATAAATGGAAGAGAAACCCGAATTGGATTCCAAATCGGCCGACCAACGGCTATAGCTTACAGATTCACCCATTTTAAACTTACCACGGGTAACATCAGAGTTTAAACGGAAACCGAACTTTTCATCTCCGGTAGCAATAGTCACACCGTCCGTCTTACTATAGAAAGCAGAAAGAGACACATTGGAATTAGCACTACCTGCCGTATAACCAATGTTATATTTTTGTGTAAAACCACGTTGATAATACTCTTTCTGCCAATCAGTATCAGCAAACTGACTCGGGTCTCTCTCGTACTCGCTGATATATTTAGGCCAGCGGCTTTCATCCGTACCTGCATTTGTTAATGCCATCTTACGTACTTTAATAAACTCAGCTGAATTACAAACTTCCAGACGCTTCGGCATGGCACTCAACCCCCAATAACCGGAAAAAGTAATCTTCGGAGCTGAATTCATCGTACCACGATGTGTTTCAATCAAAATAACACCAGCTGCCGAACGTGAACCATAGATAGCGGCAGTAGCAGCATCTTTCAATACGGAAATCGATTTAATATCTTCAGGATTAAGATAAGACATATTACCCGGAACACCATCGATAATCACTAGTGGACCGTTACTTTCACTGTTCTCGCCATCATCATCTTTCCAAGAAGTCACACCGCGTACCTGCAAAGTGGCAGAAGAACCGGCAGCACCACTGCCAAAGTTTACCGACAAACCCGGAGCCATACCTTGCAATGCCATCTCTGCATTTGCAGTAGGAATCTTAGACAGTTTATCACCCGATACTGATGTTACCGAACCTGAAACATCAGACTTTTTCTGTGTACCATAACCAATTACAACCACCTCATCCAATGTCTTGGTATCTTCTATTAATACAATTTTTATAGTAGACTGATTACCTATTTTCACGGTCTTTGTGGTATAACCTACATAAGAAACAATCAATTCAGTTCCCTTACCGATAGATAAAGTAAAACGACCATCCAAATCAGTAATCGTACCGTTTGTAGTACCTTTTTCCAATACACTGGCACCAATGATAGGTTCACCCTGCTCATCGGCTACAATACCGTTTATAGATTTCTGTTGTTTCACTGCTTCTACTTCGGGAGTTGCTTGCTTATATAATACAATATGACGATTTTCTATTTTATAATCGATACCTGATTTTGAAAATAACCGATCTAAAATCTGGTTAATCGTTTTATTTTCTACTTTAATGGATACTTTTCTATTGACATTGACTTGATTCAGATTATAGGTAAAATAGAAATTTCCTTTTTTCTCAATAGCATTAATCACGTCATGCACCGTAGTATTTTCCATGTCCAAAGACATCTTCACATTCTGTGAATAAGCGATGCCTGCCCAACACGGGACAGTTCCCAATAATAGAAAAAGAACAAAGAATTTCATAATTAACAATGTTTTTCGTAGCCATAGTGATTTTTGCTCACCCAATGGCGTGCATTTCATAATATTATCCATACATTTGTAATTGATTAGTTTGTAATAAATTATAAGGTTACTCATTAATCCGGGTCGAAAGATGGTGGTGCGTCTTCGACCCTTCATTTTTTGCAAAGGTTTTACTTCATAGGCATCCGTTGTTTTTCAAAGTTTCACATACTGTTATTTTTTATATAGGTATACCGTTTTCTTTTCAATTCTATAATCCACCCGTCTGGTTTCTTTCAACAATTCCATCGCCTGGGCTATGGTCAAGTCTTTCCTAAAATGGCAAGTGAAATATTCTTCAACCAGCGAACTATCCATAATCCTGATTTTCACATCATACCGACGTTCTATAACCTTTGCCATTTCTTTCAAAGTCTTATTGTCGAATCTCAGGTCACCAGTAGTCCAACTATCCACATTTGCCTGCGCCGAATTCCTTATTAACACCAAGCCATCACTAACGGTGTAATATACCTGGTCATTGGGCGACATTCTTTCCTTACTTCTGTCATCTAAGGTTGATACTTCTACCGAACCTTCTTTCAAAGTAATCCAACTCGGTTCATCCAAATAGGCTTTTGCATTAAATTTTGTACCCAACACCCTGATATTCAACATCGGCAATTTCACCGTAAACGGACATTTGGGATTATGTGCCACCTCAAAATAGCCCTCTCCTTCCAATGTGACCGTTCTATATTTTTCCGAGAACTTAGCCGGATAAGAAAAACGGCTCTCAGCGTTCAGCCAGACTGTTGTCCCGTCACTCAGCAATAAAGAAACCCGTTGGCCTTTCGGAACCACTACCGTATTGTATGCTTCCGGTTCCTCTTTCGTGATATAGAACAAGTTTGTCGCAAAAAGACAAACAGCAACCAACACAGCCGCATACTTCCACCATTCCCTGACGGTAAATCTCTGTATCGGTTTCTCTCTTTTCTCTATCTGCCCACTCAAGCCAAGTTGTCTGCTCAGTTGCCGATAAGCTTCATCCATACGTCCTTTATCCGAAAAACGCATTTCAGCTTTCAGTCCCCAGATTTGCTCCAGCTCAAATAAACGCTGACGGTTATCTTTCTCTTTCAACCACTCTAAAATCTCTTTTTCTTCGGTTGCAGTACAATGCTTATTGATATATCGAATTAAAATTTCGTCCTTCATTTACTTTCTTTATTGTCTTTCATTATTAAGACAATTAACCTAGAAGGAACTACGGGGTTAAAAAGAAAAAAAAATGCTTTTTTTGCATTTTATTTTTTACAGACTCCAGAAAAAGCCTGCATGAAGGTATTAACGAAGCAAAAACAACAGACAGAACAATACCTCCTTCAAATCCTCTCTCAAGAATTTTGTGGCTTTCTGTACATGTTCTTCCACCGTACGGGATGAAATATGCATAGCCTCCGCTATCTCTTTATAAGTCATCTCTTTAAAGTAAGACAATTCGAAAGCCTGACGACATTTAGGAGGTAATTTAGAGATGGAAGCTTTCAACAATTTCCGGATATCACGCTCAACCACCTCATTCCACAATTCGTTGGCGTCCGATCCTGCCAGCTGAAAGGCCATGCGTTCTTCCGCCAGACGTACCTCCTCCTCATGCCCCAGCACAACAGCTTGGTGCTTCAGATAATTCAGGCAATTATTCTGTGTGCATTTATAAAGGAAAGAATGAATGGCATTGGGTATCAAAGCGGACTTCTGCTCCCAATACATGACAAAGACACTTTGTACAATATCTTCGGCAATATGTTCAGGCACAAAACGGCAAGCTACAGACATCAGACGAGGATAGAAAAGATTAAAAAGAAGACGAAACTCCGTCTCGTCTCCTTTTTGTACTTTATTTATATCTATAGAAATTGTTTGCATCTCCACATCCAATCCAAAGTTAACAGATACAAAGCTAATTTATTTTTCCAACTCCTGCAAACTTTCCATTTTCTTTGTTTCCAGGAACTCATAGATACCACAAAGATGTTCTTTTACCTTTTTATTCCCAAATTCATACACTTTCGTCACTAATCCGTCCAAAAAGTCACGATCATGAGATACAACAATCAATGTACCGTCAAAATCCATCAAAGCTTGTTTCAGGATATCTTTGGTTTTCATATCCAAGTGATTAGTAGGCTCATCTAAAATCAACAGATTCACCGGTTCTAACAATAGTTTGATCATGGCAAGACGAGTACGTTCTCCACCACTGAGCACTTTCACCTTCTTCATGGAAGCTTCGGGGCCGCCAAACATAAATGCACCCAGCAAGTCTCGTATTTTATTACGGATCTCCCCTTTCGCCACATCATCTATCGTTTGAAAGACCGTGAGGTTCTCGTCCAACAAAGAGGCTTGATTCTGAGCAAAATAACCAATCTGCACATTGTGTCCCAGCGTCAAAGTCCCTTCATGCTCTATCTCACGCATGATACATTTTACCAAAGTAGACTTACCTTCACCGTTCTTGCCCACAAAAGCCACTTTATCCCCTCTCTCGATGGTCAATGAGGCATTCTTGAAAACCACATGATCACCATAGGTCTTTCCTACCCCGTCCATAATGACCGGGTAATTTCCACTTCGCGGAGAAGGCGGGAATTTCAACCGCAATGCTGAGGTATCTTCTTCGTCCACTTCAACCAATTCTAATTTCTCAAGCATCTTCACACGGCTCTGCACTTGCAAAGTTTTGCTATAAGTTCCTTTGAACCGTTCTATGAAATCCTTGGTTTCCTGTATCATCTTCTGCTGCTCCTCATATTGCTTCATCTGTTGCTCGCGACGTTCTTTACGCAATATCAGATATTGGGAGTAATTCACTTTATAATCATAGATACGTCCCATCGTTACTTCAATGGTACGGGTCGTGATATTATCTACAAATTTACGGTCGTGGCTGATGACAATTACCGCTTTGGCACTATTGACCAAGAAATCCTCCAACCACTGGATGGATTCAATATCAAGATGGTTGGTGGGCTCATCCAACAATAATACATCCGGATTCTGGAGCAATAATTTAGCTAACTCAATACGCATACGCCAGCCACCGCTGAAATCACTGGTAGGGCGATTGAAGTCCTCACGCATAAAACCAAGTCCCAGCAAAGCCTTTTCCACATCTTCTTCAAAATGAGTAAGATCAATGGAATAAAACTTCTCACTCATGGCAGAAACCTTCTCGATTAACTCCATATATGAATCACTTTCATAATCGGTACGTGTTTCAAGTTCCTTATTTATGGCTTCTATTTCTGCCTCCATAGCATGAAGATGCGCGAATGCCTGAGAAGCTTCCTCGAATACAGTACGCCCATCCTCTGTCATCAGATGCTGGGGAAGATAAGCTATCACACAATCCTTAGGAGCCGACACCTTTCCACGACTAGGTTGCCGCACACCAGCCAAGATCTTTAATAAGGTAGACTTGCCCGCACCATTTTTCCCCATCAAGGCAATACGGTCTTTCTCATTTATCTGAAAAGATATGTCACTAAACAAGGTGGTACCGCCAAACTCAACGGTCAATCCATCTACTGAAATCATATTTATTCTTTTAATCAGCAAGAGGGTGCGTCAAAAAAATGATTCAAGCTACCATTTTTTTGACACCCCCTCCTACAAGTTTTATACTTTATTGTTTTTATACTTTTTACCAATATCAGCTTGCCAATATTAATATCAATAATTGGGCAGTCAGAATACGAAGGAACATGGACACCGGATACACAGTAGAATAACCTACCGCCGGAGCATTATTACCTGCTGTCTGATTAGAATACGCCAATGCGGGGGGATCTGTGTTACTACCTGCAATAAGCCCCATCAACATGAAATAATTCATCTTGTAATGCCAGCGTGCAACCGCTCCCATTATTAATAAAGGTATAACTGTAATAAGGAAACCACAACCCACATACAACAAACCATCTCCATCGACAACCGTATTCACAAAATTCGCACCAGCCTTTATCCCCACACTGGCAAGGAACAAAGCAATACCAATTTCACGCAACATCAAATTGGCACTCATAGTGGTATAAGTCACTAATTTCAATTTATATCCGAAACGACCTATCAAAATAGATACAATCAACGGACCACCAGCCAAACCCAATTTTACCGGAGTAGGAATACCTGGAAACGCAATAGGCAGACTACCAAAGAAAATACCCAGGAAAATACCCACAAAAATAGTCACGATATTAGGATGATCCAAACGTTTCAATGAGTTACCCATCAAATTGGCAACACGTTCCACCGCATCCTGAGGACCTACCACCATTACACGGTCACCTACCTGCAAGGTCAAGTTACGTGAAGCGAAAATATCCATACCTGAACGGTTGACACGGGTCACATTCACACCATACATACTACTGAAATGAAACTCACCCAATTGCTTACCATTCATTTTAGGTTGTGTAATCAAAATACGGCGGGATACCATCGGAGTATCCTGCTTTTCCCAATCCACTTCAATTTTAGGACCGATAAAAGCAATAATGGCTTCCGCATCGTCCTCTGCACAAACCACAAACAACTGATCACCAAGATGGAAGACAGTATCACGATTAGGAATACTGACATGACCGTTCTGCAATATACGCGAACAAACAAAGTCACGCCCCATGAAGTCTCTGACCTGAAGCAACGTTTTTCCTGCCAACGCCTCATTATGTACTTCCAGATGCATCATACGAGGAGTCAGATGAGGATTTGCAGCTTCTTCTTTAGCGATATCCTCTTCCTCCTTTTTCAAATTAATCCGGCAAATGTAGCGGATAGCAATAATAGAACCAATGATACCCAGCACTCCCAACGGATAAGCGCACGCATATCCCATCGCTATCTGCGGGCCACTGTAATTCAGCTGGCTCAACGCTTCGTTGGCAGCACCCAGTCCCGGCGTGTTCGTTACGGCACCACAAAGAATACCCACCATCATAGGCAGCTCTATCCGGCCGTTCAAACCATAATACAAAGCCACTGCCACAGCAATGTTCAATGCGACAATCCCCATTGCCACTAGATTCATAGCAATCCCTCCTTTCTTAAAGGAAGAGAAAAAAGAAGGACCTACCTGAAGTCCGATACAAAACACGAACAATATCAGTCCGAAATCCTGTAAAAATGTAAGTATCTGTGTATTCCCCGTTAAGCCGAAATGTCCGCAGACAATACCGGTAAACAAAACAAAAGTAACACCTAACGATACCCCGAAAAATTTAATTTTTCCCAGCAACACTCCTACTGCAATCACAAAGGAATAAAGCAGCACGATATGCGCTATTGAGTTTTCATCAAATAATAGATTTTGTAACCAGTCCATGATATAATACTATGTTTTTATAAATTGCCGCAAAATTAATGAATTCCCCTCACTCAGCCCAACAATTTGAAAACTATTATTTCATGATTCCTATTTATTTTGCAATATCCACTTTGCAATAAGAACATCTTTTGTTTTCGTCACTTAACAAAATGACAGAAACCTCTCTTTCTCCTTTATGAAAATAGCTAAAAAAAGGATTCTATTTAAAAGGTTTTAGTATATTTGCCCGTACTATTGAAAAAGTATGTGATATAATTCTTAAATATTAATACCGAATAAACTATGGCAGATAGTAAAGAGAAACTCTTTTCGGACTTCCCAGCCGTTTCTACGGAACAGTGGATGGAAAAGATTACAGCCGACTTGAAAGGCGCTGATTTTGAAAAGAAATTGGTTTGGAGAACCAACGAAGGTTTTAAAGTAAAACCATTTTATCGCCAGGAAGATCTGGAAGGTTTGAAAACAACTGAAGGACTACCCGGAGAATTCCCCTATGTAAGAGGCACGAAGAAAAACGACAATACTTGGTTCGTGCGTCAGGAAATCAAAGTAGAATGCCCTAAAGAGGCTAATGCTAAAGCACTGGATATTTTGAACAAAGGTGTTGACTCATTGGGATTCTACGTAAAGAAGAAAGACCTCAGTCCTGAATATATCGAAACATTATTGAATGATATCTGTGCGGAATGCATTGAGTTAAACTTCTCCACTTGCCAAGGACATACGGTGGAATTAGCCAAATTATTGGTTGCTTACTTCCAAAAGAAAGGATACGACCTGACCAAGTTGCAAGGCTCCGTCAACTATGACCCTATGGGTAAAATGATGGTAAAAGGCAAAGACCTTAGCAATTTCACCACTACTGCCAAAGAATTGGTAGAAGTACTGGCTCCGCTACCTAAATTCCGTTGTATCTGTGTCAATGCGATAGAACTGAACAATGCCGGATCTTATATTTCACAAGAACTGGGCTATGCATTGGCCTGGGGTAACGAATATCTGAGCAAGCTGGTAGAAGCAGGAGTTCCTGCCGCACTGGCTGCCAAGAAAATAAAATTCAATTTCGGCATCAGTTCCAACTATTTTCTGGAAATTGCCAAGTTCCGCGCAGCACGTATGTTATGGGCGGACATCGTAAAAGAATATCATCCTCAATGCAACCGCCAGCCCGAATGTCCGAACAAAGCGGAAGACGGTACTTGTCTCTGTGCCTGCAAAATGGTGGCACATGCTGAAACATCCACTTTCAACCTGACTTTGTTTGATGCACATGTAAACCTGCTCCGCACTCAAACCGAAGCGATGAGTGCCGCCTTGGCAGGAGTCAACTCCATCACCGTAACCCCGTTTGACAAGACTTACGAAACTCCGGACGACTTCTCTGAACGTATCGCCCGTAACCAACAGTTATTGCTAAAAGAAGAATGTCATTTCAACAAAGTAGTTGACCCCGCCGCGGGTTCTTACTTTATTGAAAATTTAACAATTTCTATTGCCACACAGGCATGGGAATTATTCTTGAAAATAGAAGACGAAGGAGGAATGCTGGAAGCAGTCAAAGCAGGAAAAGTACAGGAAGCGATCAACGCAAGCAACAAGGCCCGCCACGATTCCGTTTCAAAACGCAAAGAAATTCTACTGGGTACCAACCAATATCCTAACTTCAATGAAAAAGCAGGCGAAAAGGCTCCTGTAGAAGCCAAATGTTGTTGTGGAGGTAATCATGACAGCTGTGAAAAGCCGTTTGCCACATTAAACTTCGACCGTGCTGCCAGCCAGTTTGAAGCACTTCGTTTGCAGACAGAGAAATCCGGCAAACGTCCGAAAGCATTTATGCTGACTATCGGTAATCTGGCCATGCGTCAAGCACGTGCCCAATTCTCATGCAACTTCCTGGCTTGTGCCGGTTACGAAGTAATCGACAATTTGGGCTTCCCCACAGTAGAGGCCGGTGTCGAAGCAGCTATGAAAGCCGGTGCAGACATCGTAGTTATCTGTTCCAGCGATGATGAATACGCAGAATATGCTATTCCTGCATTCAAGGCATTGGACGGACGAGCTATTTTCATTGTTGCAGGTGCTCCTGCTTGTATGGAAGAGCTGAAAGCCGCAGGCATCGAAAACTTTATCCATGTACGTGTCAACGTATTGGACACATTGAAAGAATACAACGCTAAGTTAGGAATTAAGTAAGGAAGAACAATGAAACCGAATTTTAAAAATATAGATATATATGCCGGATTTCAACCTCAGAATGGTATGGAATGGCAAAAAGAAAATGGCATCACCGCCGACTGGAAAACGCCGGAACACATCAATGTGAAGCCTGTTTACACTAAAGAAGATTTGGAAGGCATGGAGCACTTGAACTATGTAGCAGGTATTCCTCCTTATCTTCGCGGCCCGTACTCCATGATGTACACTTTCCGTCCTTGGACTATCCGCCAATACGCAGGTTTCTCCACTGCCGAAGAAAGTAATGCATTCTATCGCCGTAATTTGGCATCAGGCCAGAAAGGCTTGTCTGTCGCATTCGACCTTCCGACACACCGCGGCTATGACCCCGACCATGAACGTGTAGTAGGTGACGTAGGTAAGGCAGGCGTGTCTATTTGCTCATTGGAAAATATGAAAGTTTTGTTCGATGGTATTCCTTTGAACAAGATGTCTGTTTCCATGACCATGAATGGTGCCGTACTTCCCATCATGGCATTCTATATCAATGCAGGTTTGGAACAGGGAGCCAAATTGGAAGAAATGGCCGGAACCATCCAGAATGATATCTTAAAAGAGTTTATGGTGCGTAACACTTATATTTATCCACCTGCCTTTTCCATGAAGATCATCTCTGACATATTTGAATATACCTCACAAAAAATGCCTAAGTTCAATTCCATCTCCATCTCGGGCTACCACATGCAGGAAGCAGGTGCCACAGCAGATATTGAATTGGCTTATACACTGGCTGACGGTTTGGAATATCTTCGGGCCGGAGTAGCCGCAGGTATAGACATCGATGCATTCGCTCCGCGTCTGTCATTCTTCTGGGCTATCGGCATGAATCATTTTATGGAAATTGCCAAAATGCGTGCGGCACGTATGCTGTGGGCTAAAATTGTCAAGCAGTTCAACCCGAAGAATCCGAAATCACTGGCATTGCGTACCCATTCCCAGACTTCGGGCTGGTCATTGACGGAGCAAGATCCGTTCAATAATGTAGGTCGTACTTGTATTGAAGCTATGGCAGCAGCATTGGGACACACCCAGTCACTGCACACCAACGCATTGGATGAGGCAATTGCATTGCCCACCGACTTCTCTGCACGTATCGCACGTAATACTCAGATTTATATTCAGGAAGAAACATATGTTTGCAAGAACGTGGACCCATGGGGTGGTTCTTACTATGTAGAATCTTTAACTAACGAACTGGCTCACAAGGCTTGGGAACATATTCAGGAAATTGAAAGCTTGGGCGGTATGGCGAAAGCTATCGAAACCGGAGTACCCAAAATGCGTATTGAAGAAGCTGCGGCACGTACTCAGGCCCGTATCGACTCCGGTGCCCAGACAATTGTCGGCACTAACAAATATCGTTTGGAAAAAGAGGATCCTATCGATATCCTTGAAGTAGACAATACAGCTGTACGTTTGGAACAAATTGAAAATCTGAAGCGTTTGAAAGAAGGTCGCAATCAAGCAGAAGTAGACAAAGCTTTGGCAGCCATCACCGAATGTGTAAAGACAGGTAAAGGCAATTTGCTGGAACTGGCTGTAGAGGCAGCTCATGTCCGTGCTACCTTGGGCGAGATTTCGGATGCTTGTGAAACAATTGTAGGACGTTATAAAGCAGTAATCAGAACTATATCAGGCGTGTACTCATCAGAAAGTAAAAAGGATACAGACTTCGCAAAAGCTTGCGAACTGACCGAAGAATTTGCAAAGAAGGAAGGCCGCCGTCCGCGTATCATGATTGCCAAGATGGGACAGGACGGACACGACCGTGGTGCAAAAGTAGTTGCAACAGGTTATGCCGACTGTGGTTTCGACGTAGATATGGGACCGTTGTTCCAAACTCCTGCCGAAGCTGCTCGTGACGCAGTGGAAAACGACGTTCATGTAGTAGGTGTTTCTTCATTGGCTGCCGGACACAAGACACTGATCCCGCAGATTATTGAAGAATTAAAGAAATTAGGTCGTGAAGATATTTTGGTCATCGCCGGTGGTGTTATCCCCGCTCAAGACTATGACTTCTTATACAAGGCAGGTGTTGTAGCAATCTTCGGTCCCGGAACTTCTGTTGCCAAAGCAGCTGTTCAGATTATGGACATTTTACTGGACGAAGAGGAATAAGCTTTTTCACCTGAATAGTTTATCATTTTAAACAATAGTAAAGAATCTGTTTACACTTATTTCGTGTTTACAGGTTCTTTACTTTATTCAAGACAATGGATTATAACGATAGACCAAGGATAAATTAAATCCATTTCTTCTAAATTACCAAAAAACATCAACAAAATTGATATTAGACAACCCTAGTAATACAAAAAGAAAACCAGAAAAGCTATCGGTCTTGTAAAACAAAGGTTATGTCAAGCAAAAAGGTGGTACAAAACTTTCAAGAAAAATTCTGCCCACCTCCTTTAAGAGAAAATTTATGTGTTAGAGAGAATTATCAATAGTTCTTCGTACAAAGTGAATTAAAGTCAGTTTCAATTTTAGGTATCTCCCACACCCAACCTTGTGCATCTTTATCCTTTTCAAGAAAAGTACAGAAAGCTATATCAAAATTTGATCCACGCTTAATAGACAAATGCAAACGTTTCAAATCATAAAAACGAAAACCTTCACCCCACAATTCCACCCGGCGACTATTCATAATTTCCTCTGCCAAAGCATCACCGATATTTCCTTTTGAAACATAAGAGGGATCGCGGGTTATCTGGAATTTAGTAAACACAGTCTGCGCCTCACTATCTTTTCCTGCACGAACCAATGCTTCGGCCTGGGTGAGATACATTTCTGCCAAACGCATAAATGCGACATCACCTACAGCATCGGCTGTAGAACGGGCAGTAAACTTACGGTTTTGATAAGCATTCTTTGCATAACTTGATGATGGAACAGATGCTTCCCCTGTCGGATCCCACCACGCACGCCGTAAGTCTGTTTCAGACATCGTTTCATAAGCATCCACATTTATGCACTTCACTCCCTGACGAATGGCACTGGAGTTAAAGTTCCATGACATATATGCGTAATAAGAATAAAAATAAACAGTCTTATCATCGGGAGTCATTGCAGCATACATCGCTTCTTTAGTGTCCGTCGTGATATTGGCAAACCCACAATTCAACTGACTGCCAGTCATCAACCGGTGACCACCAGCTTCAGCTAAAGAAATAGACTTCCCTGCATAAACCGCCGCATTATTATAATCTTGCATGGCCAATGCTACACGTGCCTTCAATCCCCATGCCACCATCTCGCTATAATGATTGACATCATTTACTTTTATTCCACTCAAAAGTATACAAGCCTCATCCAAATCATTATTGATTTTAGCATAAACATCTTCTACGGAATTACGTGCCTGCTCTTCGGCCACAGCTTTTTCACGATAAGGAATTCCATCCTGTGTATTATCCTTGCCGGCTTCATAACGTTTTGCATAAAGCTGGACCAAATTAAAATGAGCCCAAGCACGGATACATAAAGCTTCTCCCTTTATCTGGTCAAACAATTCCTGGCTAGTTATTTCAACTTCCTCCAAACCCGCCAAAATTTTATTGGCATTCAGAATCCATTGATAATAAATCTGCCAGAACTTATAATTATAACCATTCGTTTCATTCATATTGCATTGCCATCCTAAATAGGCCGCCTTCATCCATGTATTTGTCTGCCAATTCATATCATCAGCCTCTGCATCACGTGACATCATAAAACCGGGTTCACCGCCCAGACACTGATATCCGCTTTCCTGAGAAACCATCTCTTTATGAATTCCGTTCAATGCTATATAAAGATTGTCCAACGAGGTGTTTATTGTCGTTTCTGAAACAGAGGTAGACGGAATGGTATCCAGATAATCACCGGCACAACCAGATAGAGACATTACTCCAACTGTCGCTAATCCTAATGTTATATTTTTAATTGATCTCATAATTCTTTTATTTTTAGAATGAAACATTAAGCCCTAACGTGATATTACGGGACGGCATATACTCATTATAAGTCACACCGGAATAGTTGGCCATCGGGTTCAATCCCTGACGGGCTTTCAACATGAACAAGTTTTCCGCAGTCAGATTCAAACGGGCACTCTTAAGCATCACTTTGCTCAACCAAGTTTTTGGGAGCTGATAGCCAATAGTGACAGATCTTAAATTAAGATAATCCGAGCTGGTAAGCCAACGAGTTGAATAAGACTGACCAATATTCGTGGTATGAGCCGCACTATTGTCTATACGGGGAACCTCAGTAATATCCCCCGCCTGTTTCCATGCTTTTAACAAATCCGGACTTTGTGCATAACCAAATTCAGTCATACTCATCATGGTAGCATAATTAGTATCCAGAATCTGACCGCCCAACTGGTAAGAGAATACAGCAGCCAAATCAAAGTTCTTATAACTAACTCTGACATTAAACCCACCATACACATCAGGAATAGAAGAACCGCTGAAGTCGTATTTAGCATAAGTATACGAATTGGTCAATTCCTTACCATCAATAGTCACTACTGTTTTTTTATACTCGTCAAACTGGCTCTGCGTAATGTTTCCATCCCCTGTTCCGATATTCCCTTGATTATATTTACTTACATCAGCCACATATAAACCATCACCGGTCTGAGGGTCTACCCCATGCCATTGACGAAGCCAGAATTCATAAATGGACTTTCCTTCCAACCACTTTTTAGAGCCACTGATATATCCATTTTCTTTCATTGTAGCCGGCAGGTTCTTGATCTTATTCTTCACAAAAGTAGCATTGGCCCCAACTGATACACTCCAATCTTTATTTTTAAATGCATTATAATCCAACTCTATTTCCACTCCTGAATTAGTAACCTTACCGATATTCTGTATAATGGATGTTACTCCGACAGAAGCAGGCTGGGAAACATCAAACAACAAATCCTTGGAATCTTTCTTAAAATATTCAATAGTACCCGTCAAACGGTCAAACAAGCCAAATTCAAGAGCAATATCCGTAGATATCTGTGTTTCCCATTTCAATGAGGGATTGGCTATCACCGTGAAGTAGGCTCCAGCTTCTGAGCCATTCTTATATCCCAAACCATATAAGGTCTGATAAGGATAATAATCAGGATCACCATCACTATCCAATATATTATCATTACCTGTTTCACCGTAAGAAGCACGTAATTTCAAGTTATTCACCCATTTCACATCCTTCATAAATGCCTCTTCACTAATTCTCCAGCCTGCTCCGAACGACCAGAAATTCCCCCATCGGTTCTCTTTTGCAAAACGCGAGGAACCATCATGGCGATAAGAAAGTGAAGCGTAGTATTTATGCGCATAATCATAATTGATACGGCCAAAGTAACCTTCCTTTTTATAGGTGTCCGTATAGGAGCTAAGTGAACTGATATTTACGAAATTACCAAATTCATACATGCCCGAAACTGTTTCCTGGGTCTTCATGCCATATAAATACTCATACTTATAAGAATAGTTTTCATGTCCCAAAAGAACGTCAAAGTTATGATTTCCGATAGACTTGCTATAAGTTATCAATTGATTGAAGGTCTGAGTCAGCGTTCGGGTAGACATTTGGTTCAAACGACCCGGTCCGGCAGTGCCATCGCCCACATAAGGATTTTCATAGACTTTACGACGATAATCAATATTATTGATAGAGTAATTGGCTGTAAGGTTCAACCCTTCAACCGGAGTCAAAGTGAGATAAGTATGTCCAGTCTGATTAACACGCACCAGTTCACGTTGATTGAACTCTGTTTCAGCTATCGCATCACGTCCATTATTCGACAAGCGAGTTCCTTCATAATCATAAATATATTCACCCGGATCAGTAGTTGCCTTACCATTAGCATCCAAATAAGCACCGGTTTCCAAATCATGTTTATGAACGGGATATATAGGAGCCATGGTACGAATAAAACGGGTAAGGTTACTATATGAACTTAGGTCATGTTAATAATTGAATTATAGGGAATTAATAAGACTCAAAACATATTGTAACACTTTTACATACCTCACATATTCTCAGACAAAATGAAGTTCCTTGGGAAGAGTTACAATTTACCTTTGTCTACAATCAGCAAGGGCCACGCCGAAATTCGACGAAGCCCATTCCTAAAATACTCCATTTACCCATCCTTACTCCCCAAAGACAAGTACAATATTTATTCTTCTATCAACTCATACTTTCCTTCCGGGAACCAGCGTTCCAATATATTATCCACTTCTGATTCAATCTCAGGAGTCACATAGCGGCACACCTTTTTATAAGCATAAACCAAAGATACCGCTTCATCAATCCAGCCGATAATTGGTAACCGCTTAGCCGAAATCAAATCGATCGGCAATACCAGATACGAAAGTGCCGCCACAATCAACATCTTATCCGAAGAAGGAGTTTCGGGGCTTCGCAATACATAATATAATAGAAGTACAGGACGAGCAGTCGTTCTACCGGTGGCCTTTGCGTAATCCGTAATTTTCTCCCACAGGAGTTCATAATCAATCAAGTTTTTTTTCATTTTCATATATGATTTTGTTAAGGGTAATATATCTATTATTCCGGTAAATTTATGAACTTAACTTCGTAAGCCAAGCAACTTATGTTCGTGAATCAAGTTACTTAACTTACTTGCCCCATGAACTTAAGCTCATTCAAATGATTATCTTGTTTATTTTCCGGTACTCATCACTCCGGAATCGTTATCACTATTATTCACCCTCCGTTGACCTGTCTTAAACTTACGGCCAAACGAGAAATTATAAGAAACACTTGCCAAAAACATTTGCGAGCTCTCCTTCACATAATTCGTTTTTTTATAAGAAGCATATTTATTCCAGTTCTCAGTCTGTTGCTTATAATTATCCGTAAACGGATTGAAAGCGCCTAGCCCCACACGCAAATTCTTATGCGTGTAATACATCATCAATACCTGAATATTCTCTCCCCCCGACAAGGTTTCCCCCCAGAAATTATTCCAGTTAGTATTCATCTGCCAGTAAAGAGAGAACTGCTTGTAATTAAAGGATGCTTCAGCATTACAATACCAGTTTGTATAAATATGAGAATATGTATTACCATGACTCATATAATGGTTTACTCCACCGGTAAACGAGAACTGTAGCATATCCTTAATAGGACCGACACGCAAAGTCAGACGCCCCGATAATTTCTGCCAATCCTTTTGATTGTCCCATGTCTGTACAATCTTGTCACCGTCCTGATACTTCTCGTCCATAATGGCATTCGGCTGATAATCATACGCTCCCCAAATATTAGAATAAAATATACCTTTCTGCCATTCGTATGTCAACTCTGTATGATAACGCAAATAGGCTTTCAAGTTCGGATTGCCTCGTCTGATTTGCAACGAATCCACAATCTGTTCTACAGCACTTAAATCCCCCAATGACGGCGAAGCATTACTGATATCGGATTTCCAACGAACAAATGAATTTCCCGGTAATGCATAATGCAGTACCAAACGGGGATTAAAACTATAATTCTCATACGAATCATCACCACTTTGTTTATAATAAGAACGAGTAACGCCTACCCCCAATCTGTAGTCCAATTTTTTCACCTTTCCTCTATATTCACCATAAACATATGTATCCCCTTGATTCATATCCGTTTCATAATAATGACCGTTACGGTATTCATTATTGGCAAAAGACTGAGTATGGCGCAAACCGAAACTCAAGGAATTTCCTTTAGAAAATTGCTTCTCATAAACAGCCTCCCCAATCAGAGAATATTTATCTCCCAATACATTATTATTAATATCAGTCAACAACTCATTCTGCAAACTTTCTTGATACAAACGGCGTGATTTTTCCTTATTATAAGTACCGACCACATTGAATACCAAAAGTTGCTTATTTTTCAATCCCTGTTGATAATAAAGATCCAACGAAGGACGAGACCAACTTTCTTTAGTACGGTCTATCATATCCACCTTATCATCAGAATCGGCAACATTAGTCAATACTCCTTGATAATTCCAATGCGGCTGGCTATTACTTCTCAAACGAAAAGTAGCACTGAACAATGAATTTTCGGTCTGCTGCAAATTATAATTCATACTTAAATTATTCATAAACATAGATCCGTGCCCCGGTTCACCTTCTTCTATACGATGTAATGTCGTTCCGTCCGCCAAATGGAATTCCTCTTCATTATCCCGGTACATACCATAGAAATCGCGAGGTCCCATGTAATACGAAACGCCAAACTCCGACTTCTTATGGTTCACTTTTCCAAAAACATTATATTCTCCCCACATGGCATTCATCCCCTGAGACAAATCCACTCCAAAGTTTCCCCCCGTTTCCGGACGGCGGACAATATAATCAAGCACTACCTCAGCATTACCATAACGCAAACCTGGATTGTCATGATACTCTATTCGAATAATGTCTGATGGCTGTAATGCCTTAATCTCTTCAACTTCTGCTTTCGCTCCATTAATACGAAGCTGAAGTTCTCCTCCCCCTAACACTCCTATCTCATTATTCATGGGGTTTATCTGAATACGGGGAAGCATCATCTGTTGCAACAGATTGACTCCATTTGTCGAAACCTTCATTTGCCGTTCAGAAGGAAAAATCAACTTACGATCCGAATGACTGATCTGTCCGGAAGCACTAACTGTTACACCTTCCATAGCCACAGCATCATCTTCCAACAAAATTTCCCCTAAATTTATATTCTGTTTAATTCCGTCTAATACAATGAATTGCGTACGACACCCCACACAGGATAGTGCCAATAAATAATTGCCTGCATAAACCTTATTCAGCAAGAAATCGCCTTTACCATTCGTAGTAGTCCCTCCAACAAAAACCGAATCTGCCGTTTGTAAAACTACATTAACATATTCTGCTGCCTTTTTGCTTGTCGCGTCTTTCACAGTGCCCTTTATAATTATTTGTTGGGCAAAAACTCCTTGTACCATACTGACTACCAGTATGGCTATCATTACTATTTTTCTCATTTTAAATATTATGATTTTATTCTTTTTACAAGATGGCCTGTCCTGCTTAAAAGTTATTGTTTTACTGTTTAGACGCTAGAAGCTGAAAAAAAGTTGCACTTCCCTAAACTTTTTGCTTAAAAAAAGGTTATATTTGCAGAAAACCTGTTTCAATAATGAAAAAAATTCTTCTAACATTAGCACTTGCCTTTTGTTGTGCTGCAGGGCAAGGACAAACTACAGCCAAACCGGCAGATGTCAATATTCAAGAGTTAAATACAAAGTGGGCAAAATTCACTCAGTATGCCGAACAAAAGCAAATAAATAAAGCGGTAGAAGAGGGAATACGGATAAGTACGCTCTTTACTCAAAACAGGCAATATAAAGAAGCCTTTGCCACTTGCCGACAAATGGATGCATTGATTTATTATAATGAGCAAGAAAAAAAATCACCCGAATACAAATTACGTTTCATGGTGGGTAAAGAACGCCTGCGTATGTATACGAATCTAAAAAATACAGAACAATGCAAGATACTATTGAAACAACTTCATTCCTATACAGACCAATTAAAATCAGACTCTTTACAAGAAGAGCTTCTAATGACGGAAGCCAATTATTATCAAACTTTCGGTATGACAGACAAAAGCTTGGAATGTTACAACATCTTATTCCAAAAGCGCTCTGCCGGTAAAGACGAAAAAGGAATAGACCAATGCTATAAAGACATGTTGGGATATGCCGAACAGAATAATAATGCCCCATTGGCTATTGCAATGAGAAAACTTTATACTTCATGGCAAGATTCCATAAAAGCAGTAAAAACAGCCAATGAACTAAACACACTGCAACAAAAATATGAAACCAGTCAAAAGACTTTGCAGGAAAAAGAAGACAAGATTACCACAAATCTAATTATTATCATTGCACTATGTGTGTTATCCGCCATATTGGCTGCCGGATTATTATTCTTAGCTACCCTGTTATTTAAACATATCCGCCAAGTAAAGAAATTGAAACATAGCCTGCAGACAGCGAATGAAAACAATGAGCAGAAGTCTAAATTTATCGGTAATATCAGCGCCCAAATTGAACCAAGTCTGAATACAATAGATGAAGCAACAAAGGAAACAATATCCACCCCAATATTACATGAAAACATCAAGGCACTGAAAGAACTGATGACAGCTATCCAGACGTATATTTCATTGGAAGAAACACGTGAAGAACATTATCCGCTAAAGGAACTGAACATAAATACATTGTGTGAAAGTATTATGGAAAAAGCGAAAATAAACTTCAAATCCGGAGTAGAAGCAGTGGTAAATGTTCCACGTGTAAATATTAAGACAAATGCAGAAGAATTGGAACGTATATTAAACCATTTATTGAACAATGCGGCAGAATATACGAAAAGTGGTAAGATTTCACTGGAATTCAAAAAACGAAGCGCACATACACATCAATTCATACTAACTGATACGGGAACGGGAATTCCGGTTGAAGCACGTGAAAAACTGTTCAAGCCATTTGCAGAAATACGCGATTTAACGCAAGGAAACGGACTAGGGTTGCCTACTTGCAGCCTTATCGCTTATAAATTAAATGGTACACTGACTTTGGACACTGATTATAAAAAAGGAACTCGGTTTATACTGGAACTTCATGTATAATAGTGTACATTCTCACATATTAACACGGATTATTCATTTTGACAATCAATAAATTTGATGTAATCCATGTTAATATGTGATGATTCCTGTACCTCTCCGCTAGTGAGATTATAAATAATTAATGAGAAGAAAGAGACAACACATCCAATCCTGAAGGAATTTGGAATACCCTTAATCCAAATTCGGGAAGAACAGCCAACAAATGGTCAAAAACCTCTGCTTGCAAACGTTCGTATGGAATCCAGTCTTTATTGGCTGAGAAGAAATAAAGTTCTATGGGTAATCCTTGCGGCGTAGGTTGTAATTGACGCACCATCAAAATCAATTCTGTATTCACCCGAGGATTATGACGCAAATAATATTCCAGATAGTGACGAAATACATAAAGATTCACCTCCTCCTTTCCTGTCTTTTCAAAGCCTGACATCCAGACTTGTTTTTCAAATTTTTTCATTTGTTCCAGTGTACAGAAACGGACCGTATTCATATCTATATTAATAGAACGTTTCACTCTGCGTCCACCACTTTCCCTCATGCCACGCCAATTCTGAAACGAATCACTGACCAATGCATAAGGTGGGACTGTAGTTATAGTATTATCCCAATTGCGTACCTTTACAGTGGTAAGAGTCACTTCTATTACTGTACCGTCCGCTCCGTATTTCGGCATGGTAATCCAATCTCCCGGACGGAGCATATCATTGGCAGAAAGCTGGACTCCGGCTACCAGCCCCATAATCGTATCTTTGAAAACCAACATCAAGATAGCTGCAGAAGCACCCAATCCGGTAAGAATATTCACAGGATCTTTATCAATCAAGGTACTGACTATAATGATCACCCCTACACAAATCACAATCAGTTTTATCATCTGATATACCCCTTTCAGAGGATGATTCTTTAGTTTCTCATGTTCGCTTGAAATGGTATAGAGAGAAGTCAGAAAAGAACAAATCAACTTCATGGCTACAGCCGTGATATACACCCAGCATAGCTTCAGAATGAATGTCAAAGTCACAGGTTCATGCGGAAAAGCAAAAGGAAGCAATACATACAATATAATAGGTGGAATAAGATGACACATATTATCTAATACAGCATCATTGAATAAATAATCATCCCAAGTAGCCTGAGTCCTTGCCGTCAGTTTCTTTATAGTAGGAACTACTATTTTTCTACAAAAATAATCTGCCACAAAAGCAATGATCAGAATCCCTGCTATAATGACAATACGCTGGGTTATGCCCAGGCTTTCCTGATGCACACCCATCTGTTGCAATAAATTAGTAAGATCGTTGTTGATTGTATCCATATTTTACGCATTTGGCACAAAGATAAGGAATAAAATTGAAACAAAGCGCAGAATAGAGAAAGAAGGTTGTAAAAGAACGGTTTAAACAGTAATTAAAGAAATATAAAGGAGCCGCAGAGAAATGAAATAAATTCGTTATATTTGTAATCAGAAATTAAAGCATAAAAATATGATAGATGAACAATTAGGCCCGATGAAACTCATATTCAACTATAATGATGTATTTTATAGTTTCTTTTACGACGACCTCAGCGGCTGCATCCATCGTTCCCGAGAATATGCCATCAACTACGTCTATTCAGGCGAGATGATTCTTGACAATGGGAAAGAACAAACCCATGTAGGGAAAGGTGAATGTGTCTTCATACCACGCGATCATCATATTACCATGTATAAGAAGACAAAGGACGGTGAACGGTACTGCGGTATTTTTCTGATGTTTACACGTCGTTTCCTGCGTGAAATGTACAGTAAGCTGGAACAACGCAAAGTACCGGCAGACACACCGAAACTCGATTCCGATGTGATAAAACTACCCAAGACAGTGGAACTGACCAGCCTTTTTGCTTCCATGACGCCTTATTTCAATCCGGAAGCGAAACCTGCAGATGACCTGATGCAACTGAAATTACAAGAAGGGCTGCTCGCATTGCTGCATATCGACAAGCGATTCGCACCGACGCTGTTCGATTTCAACGAGCCGTGGAAAATAGACATCATGGAGTTTATGAACGAAAACTACATGTACGAATTTACGATGGAAGAAATGGCTCACTACACCGGGCGCAGCCTCGCCACGTTCAAACGGGATTTCAAGAAAATCAGCGACCTGACACCCGAAAAGTGGCTGATTCGCAAACGTCTCGAAATAGCTTACGCCAAGATGAAAGAGGGTGGCAAAAAGGTTGTGGATGTCTACGCCGAAGTGGGATTCAAGAATCCCTCACATTTCTCGACCGCCTTCAAAAAACAGTATGGCATATCACCGACTGCCGTATTCGTGTAAATCGAAATTAAGGATATTGAACTTTTGAGAAACTTCATTTGAGCCTCACAGTAATGCTGCTGTGGGGCTTTCGCATTAACTTTGCCGCTGTAATCAGAAACATAAAACAAAATAGTTATGATAAAGTGGCTAATATCTTTGATGATGGCGTGCAGCTTATCCTTTACAGTGAGTGCTTGCAGTCCCGATGATTCTCCGAAAAATACGGAGAATACAGTCCCCGAACCAAAACCTGAACCGAATCCTAACCCAACCCCGGAACCTACACCCGATAACGGAATGTTCGACTTGTCCAAAGGCGAAAATGGCAATCCTCCGACTCTTCTGCTCAGCAGCAGATATGAAATGCCGATTGTTGGTCTGGGCACATACAGCCTTCATGGCGATGTATGTATTAATGCCATCCTGTCCGCTATCAAACTCGGTTATCGCAAATTCGATACGGCGAGTTTCTATGGTAACGAAAAGGAAGTCGGTGAAGCTATCCGCACTTGCGGTGTGCCTCGTGAAGAACTGTTCGTTTGCACGAAACTCTATCCGAACCAGTTTGCCGATGCAGAAAAGGCCATCGAAGAATCACTGCGCAAACTCAATATCGGTTACGTGGATCTGATGTTGCTTCATCATCCCGGAGCGCACGACGTGGAGGCATACAAGGCAATGGAGCGGGCTGTCAAAGCCGGAAAAATCCGGTCAATCGGGGTGTCGAACTATTATATCAGGGAAATGACGGATTTTCTGCCCCAAGTGACCATAAAACCGGTATTGGTTCAGAACGAGATACATCCTTATTATCAGGAAAAGGAAGTGGTAAAATTCATGCACGAGAACGGTATTGTCATCGAGGGGTGGTATCCGCTTGGAGGCAGAGGTTATACGGCTGCCATGCTCGGCAACGAAACAATCGGCCGGATTGCAAAAGTACATGGTAAATCTCCTGCACAAGTAATTTTGAGATGGGATTTACAAAACGGTGTAGTCATCATTCCCGGTTCGAGTAACCCCAACCATCAGAACGAGAACATATCCCTGTTCGATTTCGAGTTATCATCCGAGGAAATGGCACAAATTGCCGCTCTTGACCGAAACGAAAAACATGATTGGTATTAAAACAACAATAAAATAGATTCTTATGAAAACGAACATGAATTTCAATCTTTTCATGCCGACCAAATTATTGTTCGGCTGCGGAAAACTGAACGAACTCGGCAACCAGATGATGCCGGGCAAGAAAGCACTGTTACTCATCTCTAACGGTAAATCTGTCCGGATGACCGGAACGCTTGACCGTACTATCGAACAACTCGGCAAAGCGCATATCGCCTATGTGCTCTGTGCTAACATTCACGAAAATCCTTCGAAGGAGGTCGTCATGGAGGCTGCCTCCGTAGCCCGTGAAAACGGATGCGACTTCATCGTGGCATTGGGCGGCGGAGCCGTTCTCGATTCGGCGGTAGCCGTAGCTGCAATGGCAACCAATCCAGGCGATCTGTGGGACTACGTTCACGGAGGCACGGGCAAAGGTTTGCCGTTGCAGCAGCCGGGACTGCCTATCGTGACAATTGCCACAACTTCGGGCACAGGGTCGGAAATCAACTGCTGGGGCGTCATCTCCAACCACGCCACCAACGAGAAAATCGGTTTCGGCTGTCCCGAACTCAATCCCGTACTGGCAGTCGTCGATCCTGAACTGATGCGCACCGTCCCCGCAAAATATACTGCCTATCAAGGTTTCGATGCACTGTTCCACAATACAGAAGTGATGATTAGTCGCTTTGTCAATGTGTTGAGCGAAACGGTCGCTCTTTCCGCCATCGAATACATCGCCAAATATCTGCCCCGTGCCGTAAAGGACGGAAACGACCTGGAAGCCCGCGAGGGTGTAGCCTACGGCAGTACGATAGCTGGATTAACGATGCAGCTTACCAGTACCACCGCCGAGCACTCGATGGAACACGCCATGAGTGCCTACCATCACAATCTGCCGCACGGTGCGGGACTGATTATGATATCGAATGAGTTCTACCGCTTCTTCATCGAGCGTCACGCCTGCGATGAACAGTTCGTGAAGATGGCTCGTGTGATGGGAATGCCTGAGGCGGACAATCCCGAAGATTTTCTCACGGCACTTGCCGAACTGCAACGAGCCTGTGGTGTGGACGATTTGAAAATGAGTGATTACGGTTTTACACGCAAGGAGTGCGATACGCTGGCTCGTAATGCCCGCGAAACAATGGGTGGACTGTTCGCTGCTAATCCCTGCGAGATGACTCATGAGGATTGCACATCGATTTTCGAGAGAGCATACAGATAAGAAACAAAATAAATAGAAACAGAACAATGAAAAAAGTATTAGTCATATCGTCGAGTCTTCGCTTGCGGAGCAATTCAGAATCCTTAGCTGATGAGTTTGTCAGAGGAGCTTCCGAAACAGGAAACGAAGTAGAAAAAATAACACTCAGAGAAAAAAATATCCGTTTCTGCAAAGGGTGTCTCGCCTGCCAGAAAACACAGCGTTGTGTTATCAACGATGATGCCCCCGGAATCGTGGCCAAAATGCACGATGCCGATGTAATCGTATTCGCTACGCCCATTTATTATTATGAGATGTGCGGTCAGCTCAAAACCTTGCTTGACCGTGCCAATCCGCTCTATTCGTCCGATTATCATTTCCGCGACATTTATATGCTGACCAGTGCGACAGAAGATGAGGAATATGTACCGGAACGTGCCGTTGCAGGACTTACCGGATGGATTGACTGCTTCGAAAAAGCTCGTCTTGCAGGGACAGTTTTTGCCGGTGGTGTCAGCGAGCCGGGTGAAACAGAAGGGCATCCTTCGTTGATGCGTGCATACGAAATGGGGAAAGCCATTAAAGGATAATTGCTTCAAGTTTGCAACGGTACTTTCTTATAACCGCCGCACGTTATCCGCTTATCTGCTCCAATGGTCATCGATCATTGGAGCAATTTTTTTAGCATTTGCATTGAGCTTTTGAGAAAATATATAAGTGAGCTTTTGAATAATTCTCTTTGAGCCTCACAACAATGGCCGATTAGTCTTATCCCTGTACCTTTGCATTAGAAAATAAGACAATAATCATTTAAGTAATAAAGAAATGAAAACAGCAAATCTTAAATCGGCAACTATCGCAGCCTTGTTGGGGCTAGGAGTGCTTACCGCTTGCACGAACAGTACAACAAATCAAAAAACAAGTGATAATATGGAAACATTGAATCTGACACAAGAATGGGACAAAAAGTTCCCGCAGAGCGACAAGGTAAATCATCGTAAAGTAACCTTCCGCAACCGTTACGGCATCATGCTTGCCGCCGACCTCTACGAACCCAAGAGTGCCGAAGGCAAACTCGCCGCCATTGCAGTAAGCGGTCCGTTCGGCGCAGTAAAAGAACAGGCTTCGGGACTTTATGCACAGACAATGGCCGAACGCGGATTCCTTACCCTCGCATTCGACCCCTCTTATACGGGCGAAAGCGGCGGCGAACCGCGGAACACTGCATCGCCCGACATCAACACGGAAGATTTCAGCGCGGCAGTGGACTTTCTGACCGCACAGCCCCATGTGGATGCGGAACGCATCGGTATCATCGGAATCTGCGGATTCGGAGGGATGGGACTGAATGCCGCTGCCATGGATACCCGCATCAAAGCGACGGTGGCTTCGACGATGTATGACATGAGCCGCGTGAATGCCAACGGCTATTTCGATGCCGAGAACAGTGCAGATGCCCGCAAACAAAAACGCGAAGCGATGAACACCGTCCGCACCCGTGACGCACAGAACGGCACGACCACGCCCGGTCTCCCTGCTGAAATCAAGGGCGACGAGCCGCAGTTCGTCAAAGACTACTTCGACTATTACAAGACCGATCGCGGTTTCCACGCTCGCTCCGTCAACTCCAACGGAGCATGGAGCCCTACGATGGCTCTCTCGTTCATCAATATGCCGTTGTTGTCCTACATCCATGAGATAGACAATGCCGTATTACTCATTCACGGCGAAAATGCCCATTCACGCTATTTCAGCGAGGATGCTTTCAAACGCCTCAAGGGTGACAACAAGGAACTGCTGATTGTTCCCGGAGCCAACCACACCGACCTCTATGACCGGATGATTCCGTTCAACAAGCTGGAAAAATTTTTCAAATCAAACCTTAAATAATGAACAGCTATGAGAACTACACGTGGAGGCAGCAGAAACTTGAATAAAGACCTTTACCTACCAGTTGATATGAAACATACTGTTACATTTTCCGATAAACGGGAAATCTGTCAACTCGGACAGGGAACATACCAGATGGGGCATCGAGCAAAAGAAGAGATACAAGCCTTACGCCGGGGTATCGACCTTGGTATGACGCTCATTGATACCGCAGAAATGTATGGCACGGAAGAATTAGTTGGCAAAGCCATTGCCGGTTGTCGCGATAAAGCATTTTTGGTTAGCAAGGTGTTACCCGGTAATGCCAGTTACGAAGGAACGAAGCGAGCCTGTGAACGGAGTTTGCGGAAATTAAGCACAGACCGTATCGACCTATACCTGTTGCACTGGATTGGACAATATCCGTTCTCCGAAACCGTCCGGGCTATGACGGAACTGCAACGGGAAGGCAAAATCATCCGTTGGGGCATGAGCAACCTTGACGTGCCGGACATGGAGCGAATCCTTGCCCTTCCTCACGGAACAGACTGCGCCGCCAACCAAGTACTCTATAATTTGAAAGACCGTGGTATAGAATATGACCTGCTGCCGTGGAGCGAAACACATAATATTCCTGTCATGGCATATACGCCACTCGGTGAAGGACGGCTCCGAAATCACCGGACGTTAGTGGAAATGGCCCAACGACACCATGCCACTCCCACGCAAATCATGTTGGCATGGGTCATGCGGAATCCGAATGTAATCGCCATTCCCAAAGCAAGCAGCATTATGCATGTGGAAGAGAACTTCTACAGTCTCGACCTCGAATTGACGGACGAGGATTTGCAGGAAATAGACAAGGAGTTTCCCATACCGACACGGAAGATTCCGCTGGCAGGATGGTAAATGACTGTAATCAACAAAAAGAGTATAAAACAATCAGATTAAAAAAATGAAACGAATCGTAGTGCGGGAATATGGCGCACCGGGCGTCATGAAGTTGGAAGAAGTCGAACTGGGACATCCCGGCCCAAATGAAATTAAAGTTCGCAATCATGCCATTGGTGTGAATTATACCGATGTTTATACCCGGCAGGGAAATGAAACTTACCTGAGCAAGAAGAATGAGGAAATCGAACCGTTTACTCCCGGCAAGGAAGGAGCGGGAATCGTACTGGAGATAGGAGAAAGTGTGAAGCGTTTTAAGCCCGGCGACCGGGTGGTCTATGTCCAGTCATTCGGAGCGTATGGCGAATACCACATCGTGAAAGAGAGCCGGACGCTCCCGCTGCCGGAGAGCTTGAGTTTCGAGATAGCGGCAAGCAATACCTTGAGAGGACTGACAGCCCATTTCCTGATGCACTACACCTACCCGGTGCGCAAGGGAGAAATCGTCCTTGTCCACGCAGCTACCGGCGGTGTAGGTTCCATCCTCACCCAATGGATAAAGAGCAAAGGGGCGACCGTCATCGGCACAGTGGATTCGGATGACAAGAAAGAAACAGCTCGGCAACTGGGTGCTGACTTTGTAATCAACACGTTGACGGAGGACGTGGCAGGTAAAGTAAGTGAATATACCGACGGAAAGAAATGCCATGTGGTATTCGACGGGCTTGGCAAGGCTGTGGCGGAAGCATCGCTCAACTCATTGCGCCGATTCGGTTATTACGTCAATTACGGGATGGTGACCGGCTCCATTCATCTTGATTTATGGGATTTGGCGGTTTATGGTTCTTTGTATGCCACTTTCGGCGACTTAAAGCACCACGAAGACGATTACGACAAATTGTCCTCCATGGCAAAAGACTATTTTACCGCCATCACCGATGGAACCATCCACATCGAGCCGCCGGTGCAGTTGTCCTTGGCAGAAGCTCCCAAAGCCCACGAGCTGCTTGAATCAAACAAAAGAATCGGCACGGTCATTCTGATTCCTTAATGAAAAACACGTTCAAACAAGAATTAAATTCAAAAACAAAAAAGATAGATATATGGAAATGCAAAGAAGATTTGAAGGAAAAGTAGCTTTCATCACCGGAGCAGGAGGCGGACTCGGTCGCGGAGTGGCAATTGCTTTTGCCAAAGAAGGCGCCAATGTGGTAGTAACCGACCTGTCGGAGAAAGCAAACCTCGAAACCGCTAAAATGATTGAAGAGATGAGCGGTAAGGCATTGGCGGTAAAGGTGGACGTTACCAAGTCAGAAGATATCAGAAACGCTCTCGACAAGACTATCGAGACTTTCGGAAAGCTCGACATCGCTTTCAATAATGCAGGCATCGAATATAAGATTCAGCCTCTGCATGAAATCGAAGAAGAGGAGTTCGAACGCCTTAACAGCATCGACCTGCTGGGAGTCTTCAAGTCGATGAAGTACGAAATTCCGCTTATGCTGAAAAATGGCGGAGGAGCCATCGTCAATACTTCGTCCACATCGGGCGTGGCTGGGTTCAGAGGCGGTGCAACTTATGTTTCGGCAAAATACGGGGTTGTCGGCCTTACCAAATCAGCGGCTTTGGACTATGCTTCTTCGGGTATCCGCATCAATGCGGTCTGTCCGGGAATCATTGACACGGAGATGATACGCCGTTTCTCCGGTGGAACGCCGGAAGGTTACAAGGCAATGGTGGCACAGGAACCTATCGGCAGGTTGGGTAAGGTGAAAGAAGTGGTATCTGCCGTACTGTGGCTGTGTTCGAAAGGAGCCGGATTTATAGTCGGCCATGCGCTTGTAGTGGATGGTGGGCAGACGGTAGGTATTTCTAATGACAACATTGAGCAATAAAACAACGATTGAAAGGTCTCTTGGGAATTTCTCCCACCAGTATGATTCATCCTCTCTAAAACAGACCTTTGTCTTTTTTTAAAACACTTTATTCTTTTCTGAAAAGGCTTAAGTCTTTGAGAGCATCGATACCGAATTGTTCGGAGCATTTCCACACATCACATTAATTTTGCCCGTAGGGGTGAGCACCCCTTACCCCTACGGCATGTAAACTGTTACTTTTTCTTAGTCAGCCATTTTTCCTGAATATGCTCCATCACTTCATACCAGTTAGGAATATAAATGGTAGCAAAAATTGTATTCACAGCCATACCGAACACCACTGCCGCACCCAGTGCCACACGGCTGCCTGCACCGGCTCCTGTGGCAAACAACAACGGCATCACACCCAGCACGAAGGTAAATGAAGTCATCAGGATAGGACGCAAGCGCACATGCCCTGCCTCGTATGCCGCCTCACGGATAGGATTGCCGGCCTTACGGTAATCACGGGCAAACTCCACAATCAAGATACCATTCTTCGCAGACAAGGCTATCAGCAGAATAATACCGATCTGGGTATAAATACTCACCGGAACCCCCATCACCCAGCAGCCCAACATCGCTCCCAAAATAGCAACCGGAAGCCCCATCACGGCAGCCACCGGACTTGTCCAGCTTTCATACTGTGCCGCCAGTACCAAATAGGCTACCAACAAGGCCATGATTAAAATAATTGTAGTAGTATTACCTGCCTGAGTTTCCTGATAGGCAACAGAGGTCCATTCATATCCAAACTCACCACCTAGCTGATTTTTAATCAAACTCCCCATAGCCTCTATCGCCTGTCCGGAACTACTGCCCGCAGCCGGCGTACAAGTGATGGAAGCAGCCGAATACATATTATACCGGTTTATCTGGTCCATCCCCAGTTTTTGTTCTATCTGCGTAAAACTGCTGAAAGGCACCATCTCTCCCTTCGAATTGACCACACTCAGTTTTAACACATCATCAATCACTTTTTGGGCTTGTTCGCCAGCCTCCAATTTCACTTGGTAGATACGGCCGAATTCCACAAAATCATTTACATAAGCCTGCCCCATGTAATACCCTAATGTAGAAAAGACCTGATTCAACTGCAAACCCATCAACTGAACTTTATCCCGGTCTATATTCAAAAAATATTGAGGTACATCCGCTTGATACATACTGCTCATGGAAGCGACAGCCGGCTCATTATGATAATTAGCCAATAAAGCCTCAACCGCCTTTTGCAGTTCTTCCGGACCCAAAGACTTACGATCCTCCAGTTCGAGTTGTAAACCACCCGTATTGCCCATACCTGGAATAGCAGGAGGAATAATACCAAAGACTTGGGCTTCCTGTATCATGGCATATGCCTGTCCGTTAAAACGATTGACCACCGCTTGAGCGGTATGCTCTTTACCCGCACGCTCTTTCCAATTCTTCAGCACCACAAAATAGGTAGCCGCATTAGGCAACTGACCACCTCCCATGATACTGAATCCGTTTACGCCCAAATAAGTCTTCACTTCGGGATACTCTGACAAAATAGCATCAATCTGCTTACCCACCATCTGTGTACGCTCTAAAGAAGAAGCTGCCGGAAGCTGAATGGCAATCATAAAATATCCGTCATCTTCTTCAGGAATAAAGGTGCTGGGCCATTTTACAAACATCAGAATAGCAATGACTGAGATTACGATATAAGAACCGATAGCAATAACCGGCCGTGCCAACAACCATTTTACCGAAGCGTCATAAACCCGCTGCATCCAGTCATTCATCTTGTCAAACCAGAGGAACAAACGCGCTTTATGCGTCGGGGTGGGACGGAGCAACAGAGCGCAGACTGCCGGAGTCAAGGTCAATGAGTTGAAACCACTTATCACTGTAGAAGCCGCGATGGTCAAAGCAAACTGTTTATAAAGCTGCCCGGAAATACCGCTAATCAGCGTAGTAGGAATAAATACGGCAAGCAGTACCAGCACCACTCCGACAATAGGTCCGGTAATCTCCCCCATAGCCTGCTCGGTAGCGGCACGGGCGTCCAGCTTCCCTTCATCCAGAATACGGGTGGCATTTTCAGTCACCACTATGGCATCATCCACTACAATAGCTATAGCCAATATCAAGCCGAACAGTGTCAATGTATTGATGGAAAAGCCTAAAGCAGCCATTACCGCCAATGTTCCGATAAGGGACACAGGGATAGTAAGACAGGGGATAAGAACCGCCCGCCAGCTTTGCAGGAAAAAAAAGATAACCAGCACCACCAGAATAATCGCTTCCACAAAGGTCTTCATCACTTCATCAATGGAGTCGTGTACCACATCGGTAGTATCCAACGTCACATTGTATTTCACCCCGGCCGGAAATGTTTCAGCCAGTTCCGCCATACGGGCACGGACGTGTTTAGAAACATCCAGCGAATTACTTCCCGGCAACTGGTAAACAGCAATAGCAGCCGTAGGTTGCCCTTTCAAGCGGGAAACAACTCCATACCCGGCACTGCCCAACTCAATTTTTGCAACATCTTTCAGACGGAGCACTTTTCCCTGGTCTTCCACTCTCAATATGATGTCGCCGAACTCTTCGGGAGTAGAAAGACGTCCTTTTACATTCAGCGTATATTGAAAATCATTATCAGCCGAACTGCCGATGGGTTGTCCCACATAACCGGCAGACACTTCCATATTCTGACTTTGAATGGCAGCATAAACCTGCTGCGGGGTAATATTGCGGATACGCATGGTTTCAGGATTCAGCCATACGCGCATGGAATAATCACCGGCTCCCATGACATCCACCGCTCCTACCCCTGGTACACGTGTCAACTGGTCTACCAGATTCAAATTGGCATAATTGGTCAGATAAAGGCCATCATAAATACTGTCACCACTCAGTGTAAGCATCATCACAATATTGGATGACTGCTTCTGCACCGTCACTCCCTGTACCTTCACAGCTTCGGGTAAAGAATTCAATGCTACACTGACACGGTTTTGTACCATCACAGTTGCCATATCGATATCCGTTCCCACTTCGAAAGTCACTGTCAGCGAATAAGCGCCCGATGCAGAGGAATTGGAACTCATATACAACATTCCGTCCACACCGTTTACCTGCTGTTCAATGGGGATACCGACAGTTTGAGCTACAGTTTCAGCATTGGCACCCGGATATACCGCACTGACTTGCACGGTAGGAGGCGTAATATCGGGATATTGCGCCACGGGCAATATATTCAGGGTTACAAGTCCGGCCACCACGAATAACAAAGCCAGCACCGTGGCAAATATAGGCCGTTCTATGAAAAATTTTGAAAACATAAGGCTATTGAAGTTTATTGGTTTGTTCTATCGGTTTAATTTTCATGCCTTGACGCACTTTCAACAATGCCTTGGTGACATAACGTTCGGAAGGTGACAAGCCACTTTTTACAACACGCATATTATGATCCGCCAACTGCCCGACTTCAATATGCCGATAATTCACTATATCACTGTCATTCACTACATACAAATATTTACCCAACTGGTCTGTTCCGATAGAAGCATCATTAACCAACACTGCATTCCGCGCTTCACCGTATGGTAAGGTGACACTGACAAATAATCCGGGACGAAGCATCCCGTCAGGGTTATCCAATTCCGCACGCAAACGGAGAGTACCTGTAGTTAATGTCACATTGGGAGAAAGATAATCCAGTTTCGCTTTCCATGACTGTGCCCCGTCAGTTCCCAAACGCAAGGTTACAAAATGAGTTTCCGCAGGAATCTTGCTGGCAGCCTCCTGAGCCAGCTCGTATGTCAGATATTGGTTATCTGCAATATTAAAATAGGAATACATACGGTTATCCTTATAAACAGTAGCCAATTTAACCGGTTGCAAAGCACCACCAATATACGCCCCGACAGAATAAGCCGAAACATCAACCACTCCGTCACAAGGAGCCTTGACATAGCAATAACTCAAGTTGGTACGCGCAGTTTTCAAAGCTGCTTCAGCATTACTTACGGCAGCCTCACAAGCCGCCACATGACTTTCCGCCTGTAAATATTGTATACGGCTCACCGCATCACTTTTTATCGCTTCTTTCATACGTTGATAACTACTGACAGCATATTCAAGATTGGCTTTAGCCGTTTTTAATTCAGCTTCCGCTTGTTTCACTGAATTTTCATAAAGTGTCGGTTCTATAACGAACAATACCTGTCCCTGACGTACCCGGGAACCAGGTGCAAAATTCTTGGATTGTAAAGTTCCATTTACTCGTCCCACCAAATCTACAGTAGATTCCGCTTCCAGATAACCGGGATAATCTTTGGTCAGCGTCACATTTTCCACCAAAGGTTTCGCAACATCTACAGGCAATGCCTGCATTTCTGTCTGAGAAGGTTTATTTTTATCGCAGGCGGTCAACACACATACCGTCCATGCGAAAGCTATCATTATTTTTTTCATATCTTGGGTTAGGTTTTTATTATTTCTATAGTTCAACAGCTTTTCCGTCGCAGCCTACCAGCCTCCTCCCAATGCCTGATACATCTGGATCAGACAAAGTAATGAATATCCCTGTGCCTGCACCAATGAATTCTCGTATGACAGTAACGAACGCTGTGCATCCAATACATTTTGGAAAGGGCTCAGCCCCTGTTTGTATAAGTCCAATGAAAGTTTAAATGCCTCTTTCCCCTGATTCAACATCTCACGACATGCTACAATCTGTTTGATGGAATTCTTATAACTACTCATGGCATTATCCACCTCCTGCACCGCTGTAAGAACCGTAGTATTGAACTGATTGATTGTTTCATCCAGTTGTGCACGCTGCAAGCGTACATTATTCGCACGCTGGCCACCATTAAAAATCGTCCAGCTCATAGAGGGAGCGATACTCCATGTCATACTGCTACGTCTAGTAAAATCTTTCATATCATGTGAAGCATAGCCGAAGGAACCGTTCAGAAAAAATGAGGGAAGCCAATCGGTCTTGGAAGCTCCCAACAAGGCTGCTTGTGCATTGACTTGACGTTCGGCAACCCGTACATCGGGACGTCGTAAAAGTAATTGTCCGGGAAGACCGACCCCTACCGGCTCTATATAATCGGGTAACGGTTTTCCCGTTTCCAGTGCAGCCGTCACATCCTGAGGATAAAGCCCGAGCAATACAGCCAACGCATTCATATATTGAATAATACCGGATTCTGTAGCAGGAATAGAAGCCAATGTACTATAATAAACCGATTTAGCCTGAGCCACATCCAGTTTGGAAGCCAGTCCGGTATTATAACGCACTTCAGTTATATCCACCACCGCCTTTTGAGATAAAGCATTGCGCTGTAACACACTAAGTTCCTGTTGGGCCTCACGCAAATTAAAATAGGCTGACGCCACTTCTGCACAAAGACTTACCATCGTCGCATTGTACTCTTCACGACTTGCCGCAAAATTTTCTTTCTGCGCTTTCACCCGTTGGCGGATGGAACCGAACACATCCACCTGCCAGCTCATATTAACCGTTGCATCATAATACCCCACTCTGGATTGAGGCTGTCCCGTACCGGTATTGCCACTAGTCTGTTGGCGGTTCCACCCGGCATCCAATGACAAAGCCGGATAATAGCCTCCTCTGGCTATCCTCAGATTCGCTTTCGCCATATCTATACGATTCAAGGCTGTAAGGACAGACGGATTCTGCCTGACAGCCACATGAATCAATGAATCCAGTGTGGCATCCTGAAATACAGTCCACCAATGGTCATCCACCGGAAGCAGTTGTTGAAACATCGCATCCTCTTCTTGCCAATGTTCCGGCAAGGGTACATTCAATAATTTTTCGGCCCGCTGCTGGGCATTCAGTGCCAAAGGAATGATTAAAAGGAGCCATACTCCCCATCTACGTATTTTCCTCATAAGTTTATCACATTAAAAAACATTAGGAAAACACATGAAACAACGTTTTGTTTAACCCTTTGACTTTCAAAAACAAGACAGCCTCTCCTTCTGAGAAGAAAAGGCTGCACCATACAATATGAAAAAAGAAGTTATTTCCCAAACATATTATTTATTAATGACATAGAACCGGTCAGCATACTTCCCAAGACATCCTGGTTGAATGCAATGGAATAGTTTCCGGGAGATAACTGTATATCCATTTGTACGATACCGTTTTTGCCGATTTTCTTCAATTCTTTAGCCTTTATATTATAATAGGCAAAACGGCGGAAACTTTGATACACATCACTCATCTCCACATCTACATGCTGCAATACAGAAGCGCCGCCTGCTACCGTAGGCAGCTCTAATGCCTTTCCATTATCCAACGTCAGGACACACTTACTGTCATTAGGAATTTCCACCTCATGCCCCGACCCGATAGTAACAGCCAGCGAATAACGTATGGTACTTTTATACTGAAATCCAGCGAGTGCCACATATACGTCCATATTATTGGAAACACCCAGATTCATACCCTCGCATACCACTGTACGCACTCCGGTCTGGTTGGTTTCATCATAAATTACCTTTTGTGCCATAGCTCCTATACCCAGAAGCAAAAAGGCGAATAAAAACAATACTTTCTTCATAATTCTTCAGTTATTATTTCATCATACAACAAAAACAAACTCATAATGATGACAATATTAACAAAAACTTTTCATACAACATATATCACAACGCATCATTTATACGTTTTTATCCGAACAAGCATAGAACTATAACCTTTCGCATCTCTTATTTCAATCTACTCTACCGATTCGATTCCAACGAATTGAATTTTGCTCTTCATCTTTTGAAAACCAAATCCATTGTACTACACCCACAATGAAATCATCAGGCACCAATCCCCAATGTCGTGAATCCAATGAATGGTGTATATTGTCTCCCAGCATAAAATAATAATCATGCTTAAACTGATAATTTGTGAAACGATGATTTCCTATAAAATATGCGCTATCTTTATAATCTATTTTCTGTTTAGTCTCCCATTCCATAACACTTCCATATTGGGTAGCAGTCAAACTATTTATCGGGATTTGATCACCTTTGCAAGGTATATAAAGAGGACCGAATTTTTCAGCAGTCCATCCTAACAGGTCATAGTAATTATGATCAAAAGAAAACGTAAGGCTATCCTCGGCTAAGGCAGATAATGTAGGCAGGATAATTGCCACAGTGTCACCCGGAAGCCCCACACATCGTTTGGCATAATATTGCATGACATCAAAATGTATTCGATTCTTATATTGCCCGACTGGTGAATTAAAAATGAGAATATCATTTTTTCTTATCCGTCGTATTCCCGGAATACGTTTTATTGATATATGCTTGTTTTTTACCGCATTAAAAACATTAAATATCCTGCCGCCTGCTATCCATTTATTCACTATTACATAGTCACCTTTTATCAGAGTAGGATGCATGGATGCAGTAGGAATCCTGAACGAAGAAAAGGTCGTGATTTGTAACAGCAACCATATCAGAGCAAGTACACAACCATAAAATACAAAGTTTATTAAACGGTCTATCCATTTATTCTTTTCTTTTACCCTCTGGTTCATTCATCACCCTCCACCTCCGGCTTATTATTACAATCACGCAACTGTCCCATATACATCTCTTTTATCCGAGGATGATGCATAGGATTTCCTACTAATATCACTTTATTAGTATTGTCAAGCAAGAATGTCCTAAATTTATCATTCAGTGGAAACTTATTCAGTTTATTAAAGGTATCTTTCAGATCTATACATACAGGATAAATAAAATCTTCTGACTGTAATGTCATTATTAGTTCCTTCCTATTTCTAGGGTGGAAGAAAAAATAAAAGGATACATTCCTAGATGTGACAGAGTCTACCTCCGCTATAAAATTTATCCATTCCAATAATTGCAATTTGCAACTAAGGCATCCTAATGAGTCTACATAAGTTACAATTTTATAATATGTTGAAGCATAAGGAAACTTATCTAATGTGTCTTTGCCTTATATGGTAAAGACAGCTCTATCATGAAAGAGAATTTCTTTTCGAGTCCATTCTTTCATCAAAAAAGTCAACTGCTCCTTTTCTGTCCTTTTACACGAGAAGAAACAAAATACCCCAAAAGCCAACAACACATAAAGCAGGATTTTCATAATTTTGCTTTCAGGATATCATCCATCTCAAATATTTCAACATTACATTCCGATTCGCAATTTAACAAGTACAACTGAGGGGTATATTGAGAAAGAAGCACACTCATGCTTTGGTGTTCCAATGCGTACTTGCCTACCAGTTCACCATCGATGGAAAAACCCAGCAAAGTTTTAGGTGTACAGGCTGAATAGTTTTCAAAGGCTTTATAGCATAACTCACCACTATAAGTCACAAAAACATATTTATCATTGGCTGTCAATCCATAAAATCCATCCAAGTTATTCTTCTTTCTTGCAAGATTTGCTTCATAGACATTGCAAACAGGCTCAACAAGCATTTTTTCCCACTTCAAAATAACATCTTCCTCATCCGATATATCATACCGACAAAGATAACCAAAAAATCTAGATGCAAAATAAAAGCTGTTTTTGTATGAAACCATCTCCCCCTGCAACTGCATAAAATCATTTGCTTCAGTAGTCATTCCCCGCACCGGATGATTACCGAAACGCTTTATTTCTTTAAAATCCCTATCAAAGAGAATGAAAAACTCCTTACCCCCAGACAAAGTCGTCGCCACACTATAACCATTGGACAGTCGACAGAAACGGGTTGTAAAACAACCATCTTTTACTTTAATTTTTTCACTTCCTACATAACGGTAGTCAGCACCCTTTTCCTCCCGTGCATACAATAGGACAGTAGAAGGCAAATTAACAAAATATAAAGTATCGTCCCCCTCTGTTTTTCCAATAAATTCAGCGGCTATAAATTCTCCAGGCCCTTGTCCCCTGCTTCCAAAGCTACCCACTCTTTCGCCTGTCTGTTCCTCTAGAATCTGACAAATAGGTTCACCAGGAAGTTTACAACGTTGAACCATAAGAATTCCACAATCAAGAGAAGAGAATGCAACCAACTCATTGGACATAATTTCTTTATCATAATAAGAGCCATAGATCGGTTTGGCGGGAATAGATAAAAAGTCATTTCCTTTGTTACTGACACAGGAAATTAAAAAAAGGATGGTAACAATCGAATAATACAATTTTATTTTAATCATAATTTTAATACTCTTCAAACGGGACAAAACAAATGCCTAATACCTATTTATTTTGTCCCGTATTACATAAATGCCTAATTACTCAGGAATGGTATATCGATTTACCCAATTCGCTTCCTCACTTGTTTCAATAATAACAGGCGCCCGGAGGACCTACAACGAGTTCATAACAACGTGAATTACGTTGATACATACAATCCTTCGTACCTAAAGTCAAGGCCTCCACATTTGACAAAGCTAAATCGGACAATTCTTCTTTGTTTTGAGAACCATACAAAACATAACTTCCACCAACTGCCAATGAGGCAATCAATGCCATTTTAAATGTTCTTTTCATAATATATTTTTTAAAGTTTGAAATAGGGATATCTTATGATGATTCAAAGAGGTATAATGAAAAAGATACCGTCTGTCCCTATCATCAGAAACAGACCGTCCACGAAGGCCATTTAGCTTGATTGTACTTGGAGGTGAATGTTTTCATAGTATCACTTTCTACAAAGAATATAAAAAGTTTCCACTTAAACAAACATTTCCGCTTTTATTCTACAATATAATTATCATAAAAACATTTGTATCCTCCTCGATTCATGCTCACACCTCACCTTTTTGTGCATATTTTCTCCTCATATCCTTTTGTTGCTCAAATTGTTTAAGTAAATTTGTCGCCAGAATATTACTAATACCAAATATATTAAAGTATATGAGTTTAAAAATTGTAGTACTGGCAAAACAAGTTCCCGACACACGCAATGTGGGGAAAGATGCCATGAACGCTGACGGTACTATCAACCGTGCGGCACTTCCGGCCATCTTCAATCCGGAAGACCTGAACGCCTTGGAACAGGCACTCAGACTGAAAGACACACATCCCGGTTCTACGGTAACTATCCTGACCATGGGTCCCGGACGCGCTGCCGAAATCATTCGTGAAGGTTTATACAGAGGAGCAGACAATGGATATTTATTGACCGACCGTGCTTTTGCCGGTGCTGACACGTTGGCCACTTCATACGCCATCGCTACGGCTATCTGCAAAATAGGCGAATGTGACCTGATTATCGGTGGCCGTCAGGCTATCGACGGTGATACCGCACAGGTAGGTCCGCAGGTAGCAGAAAAGCTGGGATTAAGCCAGATTACTTACACCGAAGAAATTCTAAACGTGGACGAAACTGCCCGCCGCATCACCGTAAAACGCCATATTGACGGAGGAGTAGAAACAGTGGAAGGTCCTCTGCCTATTGTACTGACTGTGAACGGAAGTGCAGCTCCCTGCCGTCCGCGCAATGCCAAATTGTTACAGAAATACAAACGCGCTCTCGGCGCACAGGAAAAAGCAGCCATCACTAAAGACGGTTCTGAACTGCCTTACGCTGAACTATATGAGAAATTCCCTTACCTGAATATCACTGAATGGAGTGTGGCCGATGTAGAAGGAGACACCAAGCAGTGCGGTCTGTCAGGCTCTCCCACCAAAGTGAAGAAGATTGAAAACATCGTCTTCCAGGCAAAAGAAAGCAAGACCATGACAGGAAGCGACCAGGATGTGGAAGGATTGATTGTCGAACTGTTAGCTAACCATACAATAGGATAACGATTATGAATAATGTATTTGTATATTGCGAGATTGAAGGCACAACAGTGGCCGATGTGAGTCTCGAACTTTTAACCAAAGGTCGTAAATTAGCTAATCAGTTAGGCTGCCAGCTTGAGGCAATCGCTGCCGGAACCGGCCTTGCAGGAATTGAAAAACAAGTATTGCCCTACGGAGTAGACAAACTTCATGTATTCGATGCTCCGGGTCTGTTCCCTTATACTTCACTGCCCCACACTTCCATTTTGGTGAATCTGTTCAAAGAGGAAAAACCACAAATCTGTCTGATGGGCGCTACTGTTATCGGCCGCGATCTGGGACCGCGTGTATCTTCCGCATTGACCAGCGGACTGACTGCCGACTGTACCCAGTTGGAAATCGGTACCCACGAAGACAAGAAGAACGGCATCACCTATGAAAATCTGTTGTATCAGATTCGTCCCGCCTTCGGTGGTAACATCGTTGCAACCATTGTCAACCCCGAGCACCGCCCACAGATGGCGACCGTTCGTGAGGGAGTGATGAAGAAAGAGATTCTGGATGAAAATTATAAGGGTGAAGTGGTGAACCACGACGTTGCCAAGTTTGTTCCTGAAACAGACTATGTAGTCAAAGTCATTGACCGTCACGTAGAAAAAGCCAAACATAACCTGAAAGGCGCACCTATCGTGATTGCCGGAGGCTATGGCATGGGATCTAAAGAAGGTTTTGACAAATTGTTCGAACTGGCCAAAGAACTTCACGCCGAAGTAGGTGCCAGCCGTGCAGCTGTCGATGCAGGTTATGCAGACCATGACCGCCAGATTGGCCAGACGGGTGTAACCGTCCGTCCCAAACTGTATATTGCTTGCGGTATCTCCGGACAAATCCAGCACATCGCAGGTATGCAGGATGCAGGTATCATCATCTCTGTAAACAGTGACCCGAACGCTCCGATCAACACCATTGCCGATTATGTGATTAACGGCACTGTGGAAGAAGTCGTTCCGAAATTGATTAAGTATTATAAAAAGAATTCAAAGTAGTCAGTAGTAGTCATAAGTAGTCAAAGTAGAAAAAAATGAAAAGTCAATCCTTTGAACAACTGATTGTTTGGCAAAAGGCACATTCGTATGTATTGGCCATTTACAAAATAACCAAGCAATATCCCAAAGAGGAATTATTCTGCTTGGTTAACCAGATGCGCCGTGCAGCAGCCTCTATCACTGCAAATATAGCGGAAGGATATGCTAAAATCAGCTCAAAGGACAAACTGCGTTTCTATAACATTTCACAAGGTTCGTTGGAAGAAACACGCAATTTCATTATCCTGTCGAAAGATTTAGGATACATCACATTGCAAGACAAAGAACAATTAGGCATACAAGCGGCCGAAATCAGCCGCCTGCTAAACGCCTACTGCATAGCCTTGTTGAAAAATGTATCGCCACCCACTACTTAACTACCCTTAGCTACTATTAACCACTCTAACTACTAAAAATTATGGCAAACTTTTATACCGATATACCGGAACTCAAGTATCACTTGAACAATCCGATGATGGAGCGCATCTGCCAACTGAAAGAGCGCGACTATAGAGATAAAGACGAGTTCGACTATGCACCGCAGGATTATGCCGATGCCATGGACTCTTACGATAAAATTTTGGAAATCACAGGTGAGATTACAGGTGAAACCATCGCTCCCAATGCCGAAGGAGTGGACGAAGAAGGTCCTCACTGCGGAAACGGACGTGTGGAATATGCTTCAGGAACCAAACAAAACCTGGATGCGATGGTCAAAGCCGGACTGAACGGCATGACCATGCCCCGTCGTTTCGGTGGCTTGAACTTCCCCATCACCCCCTACACCATGTGCGCGGAAATTGTTGCCGCCGCCGATGCAGGTTTCGGAAACATCTGGTCTTTGCAAGACTGTATCGAAACGCTGTATGAATTCGGTAACGAAGACCAGCACAGCCGTTTCATTCCCCGTATTTGTGCGGGTGAAACCATGTCTATGGACTTGACCGAACCCGATGCCGGTTCCGACCTTCAGTCAGTAATGCTGAAAGCGACTTTCGATGAAGCCAACAACTGCTGGCGTCTGAACGGTGTGAAACGTTTCATCACTAACGGTGACGCTAATCTTCACCTGGTATTGGCACGTAGCGAAGAAGGAACCAAAGACGGACGTGGTTTGTCTATGTTCATCTATGACAAAAACGAAGGAGGTGTAGATGTACGCCGCATCGAAAATAAATTAGGTATCCACGGCTCTCCTACCTGCGAACTGGTTTACAAGAATGCGAAAGCCGAACTTTGCGGTGACCGTAAGCTCGGTTTGATAAAATACGTTATGGCATTGATGAATGGTGCGCGTCTGGGTATCGCTGCCCAGTCAGTAGGTTTGTCACAAGCTGCTTACAACGAAGGATTGGCATACGCCAAAGAACGTAAGCAGTTCGGAAAAGCCATCATCGATTTCCCGGCAGTATATGACATGCTGTCTATCATGAAAGCCAAACTGGATGCAGGTCGTGCATTGCTTTACCAGACTTCACGCTATGTGGATATTTACAAAGCATTGGATGATATTGCCCGCGAACGCAAACTGACTCCTGAAGAACGTCAGGAACAAAAAGTCTACGCCAAGCTAGCAGACAGTTTTACTCCGCTTTCCAAGGGTATGAACTCTGAATATGCCAACCAGAATGCATACGATTGTATCCAGATTCACGGTGGTTCAGGTTTCATGATGGAATATGCTTGCCAGCGTATCTATCGCGATGCACGCATCACCAGCATTTACGAAGGAACGACCCAGTTGCAGACTGTAGCCGCTATCCGTTATGTAACCAACGGTTCTTATATCGCAACCTTGCGTAATTATGAAGCTATTCCTTGCAGTGAAGATATGCAACCGCTGATGGACCGCGTGAAAGAAATGGCCAACAAATTTGACGCATGCACCAATGCGGTAAAAGAGGCCCAGAATCAAGAGTTACTTGATTTCGTTGCACGCCGTCTTTATGAAATGGCTGCCGTATGTATCATGTCACATCTTCTTATCCAAGATGCGACAAAAGCACCTGAATTGTTCGCCAAGTCGGCCCATGTATATGTAAACTATGCAGAAGCTGAAATAGAAAAGCATTTCAATTTCATCCGTAAATTCAAAGCAGATGATTTAGCTGACTATCGTTTGTAAACTTCATTCCATTCTATAAAACGACGTTCTATTCTTCACGGAGTAGAACGTCGTTTATAGTATAAGATTTACTTTTAAACACATACTGATGAAAAATCAAAAACGCCCGTTTCACAACGAGCGTTTTCCTTATAAACAAAGCCTCAGCCGACCTTATTTACTAACAAACTTATTATTAACGTATTTATAAACTGCCTCTTCATATCCTTCCTACAACTATATCAATCCCTCTATCCAGACAAACTAATAATCCGTCTACCTTTCTACTACCCGATCTTGATTCTCAAACTTTTTCTTTTTCCAAAAGTAAAATTAAAGCTTTATCATCATTGGAACAAGAGTTATCGACCAATCTCCTTATTTCATCTATTAACACCCGTTTTTGTTCCTTATCACACTATTTCGAACTTTTCTTTCCACCTACTGTTATGAGAGAAACTTATTAAAAACCTTGACTTATGAAAGAATTAGAATTAACCAGTAACGCCGCTTTGACGGATGCGGTATATGAAACCGCCCTGAACGGCTCATTTCTTGAAGTTAAACTTGTAGCAGGTTCCGTGGGCGATGACGAACCTAGAGGAATGCAACCGGAATATGAATGTTATCACATCAGCTATCCGGACAAAAAAGACACAATTTTGTTCGAGCAACCTTTGGATGCTGCCGATGACAAAGTAACCGTATATGATTTGGGAAAGAAAATCAAATCCATAGAAGGCTGTTGCCACAAGACACTGACAAAAGGCGAAAGCCGCACAGCCACAGCACGTAAAGTAGTTGCTCATGGTCCTATGTGGATTTATGTGGCTATTGCTGTCGGGATGGATAAAGCAGGCACCGAATCACCTTTTATGATCGTCCAAGGAGCAGGCACTTACGGTTCTGAAGATACGACCGAGAACGAAATGATAGGTTATGCTAACGGACGTATTCATGAAATGACAGCTTTGCTTGTCCGCCGTGCGCGTTTGGAAAAACTGCATCTGGCAAGCATACGCGCAGGCTACAAATATTTATTCGTAGAACCGGGAAGAATAGGAAAGGCTAAAGTCAAAGAAGGATAAGCCCCCTTGTCTTCACTGATAACCATCATTTTAAAAGCCTGTTGCCTTCTTTCAACAACAGGCTTTTATCTATTATAAATTATTCTAACGCATCTACCGGCAAATCAGACTCTTTACGATACCCCGATGAAGTAAATACAGCTATCAGCTCCCCCTGTCCGTCTGTTATCTTTACTTCAACAAAAGGAATACGATGATGATTAAATACTTCAACAGCCTCAGCATACACGTAACCCAACTTAGCAGGACGGAGAAAAGTAATATTGGCATTCACAGAAAGTGTAAGTTTCTTACGGCTGTTCGCTACAGCTGCAAAAGCCAGATCGGCCAATGTAAACAAGGCGCCGCCTTGACATACTCCTCCACCATTCAAATGCCGGTCGGTCACCTCCATACACGCACGGGCATACCCCGGCTTTATCTCAAGAAGTTCCACTCCCGCACAAGTAGCAAAACGATCCGCTTTCAAAAATTCTTTTAATGTTGCCATATCACAATTTATATGAATAAGAAAGTCTTAATGAATAATCACCATGGTAGCCCCGAAACCATATTCACGGAACGAAGCATCCTGACTTTCATAGTTTTTATATTTATATTTTAACTCCTGCAGGATAGCTTTGCGTAACACACCATCCCCCTTACCATGAATAAAGACAATCTTCTGTCCCTTCTTGTTCTTGCATTCTTCCAAAGTCTTACGAAAAACGTCCAATTGATAATTCAATATCTCGCTGTTGCTCATACCGGCAGTCGTATCCAGTAACTCATGAGCATGGAGATCAACCTCCATGATATCGTTCTTCACCTTTTTCTGCTGGGGCTGCTTCGCTACCTGCGGTTCCGGCACTTTTTTTTGCAATAATGCATCTTTTATATCATCTGCCGAAACAAACACCTGTTTTACCGGAACATCATTTTTCACTATATCGTAAATAAGTGACGGCTCTTCAAAGAAAATACTCTCACGGAAAGTATGCAATTTATAAAACTTCACTGTATCTATGCGCAATTCCACAGACACGGCAGGCTTGAACAGAAAACTCTTGTTATCCTTAAAAGCGATAAGCTGCACGGCCACCCGTTCCAATTCATTCAAAACGCTTTTCTCGAACTCCTCGATATAAAACTTCGTATTCGGTTCCACCATGCCATGGCTGCGCACCCGCCAGTTACTACCTTCGGCTGTAAGATAAGTAAAGTATAAGGTGAAATTGCTGTCGTTGATAAGATATGCATCAAATGCCGTTGCAGAAATAGCTTTGAGATCCTGTGGCACAAAAGCCAGCATCACATTCAGAATATCCCCTCCCTTTCGCTCGGCCGGGCGATAAGTGACAGGACGTTCATCCTCCTCTTCATCCGGACGCACCTTGACTGACGCTCCTTTTGCCTTTGCACCGGCAACCTCCTGTTTAGGAGCCGGAGCAACAGGTTTACGCTTCATATTATAATCATCCGTGTCAATCACCACACACTCCTTCATGGGCATCGGAATATCGAAGCCATCGGCATCTTCTACCAAAACCATATCTTTTCCTTGAAATCCGGTCACAACACCGCCCCCTACCTCACTAAGGAAACGGACTTTATCTCCTATTTTCATACTCTTTTCTTTTTTAGTTAGCGCAAATATCGGTACTTTTGCGCAGAAAAAGAAATAGATTCAGATGGAAGATACCAAACATATCAAAATAAGTGAGTTCAACTACCCGCTACCCGATGAACGGATCGCCAAATTCCCCCTTGCCACGCGCGACCAGTCCAAACTGCTAGTTTACCGCCACGGCGAAGTGAGCGAAGACATCTTTACGTCTTTGCCACACTATCTGGAATCCGGAGAACTGATGATATTCAATAATACCAAAGTGATTCAAGCCCGTCTGCATTTCCGTAAAGAAACCGGAGCATTAATAGAAGTATTCTGCCTGGAACCTGTCCAGCCCAATGACTATGTGTTAAACTTCCAGCAAACACGCCAATGCAGCTGGTTATGCATGATAGGTAATCTGAAAAAATGGAAAGAAGGTACGTTGAGCCGCATAGTAAATGTAAAAGGCAAACAAATAGTCCTGTCCGCCACCCGTGGAGAGTGCAAGGGAACCAGCCATTGGATTGATTTCTCATGGGATGATGACACAATCACCTTTGCCGACCTGCTGGAAGTGGCAGGTGAACTGCCCATCCCTCCCTATCTGAACCGTGAGACACAAGAAAGCGACAAGGAAACTTATCAGACGGTTTACTCCAAAATAAAAGGTTCTGTCGCCGCTCCCACCGCAGGACTTCATTTTACGGAAAGAGTACTGGCAGCGCTGGGCGAACGGGGAATTGACCGTGAGGAACTGACTTTACACGTAGGTGCAGGAACTTTCAAGCCCGTAAAAAGTGAAGAGATAGAAGGACATGAAATGCATACGGAATACATTTCTGTAAGCAAGCATACCATTGAAAAACTAATCGCCCATAATGGAAAAGCCATTGCGGTAGGAACCACTTCGGTACGTACCCTGGAAAGTCTTTATTATATCGGCGTCCTTATCAGCCACAATCCCGATGCCACTCAGGACGAATTGCATGTACAGCAATGGATGCCCTATGAAGATAAGAATGACCTGACTCCGGTGGAAGCACTGCAACAGATTCTGGATTATCTGAACCGACACGAAATGGAAGCGTTGCATAGCAGTACTCAGATTATCATCGCGCCGGGATATACATACAAAATAGTCAAGAAGATGGTTACCAATTTCCATCAGCCGCAAAGTACATTGCTGCTATTGGTTTCCGCCTTTGTGAAAGGAAACTGGCGAAGGATTTATGATTATGCACTGGGCCATGATTTCAGGTTTCTGAGCTACGGAGACAGTTCGCTGCTGATACCCTAAGACATCATTACGGATATAAAGCCTTTTTTCCGTATCACCAAACGTTTTCTACTATATGGCTAAGGCTTTTCTTCCTGCTTGTTTTATCTCCGCAAGCCTTTGGAGTTATCTCCCAAGGCTTGGGAGTTAACTCCAAAGCTTATGGAGATAACTCCAAAGGCTATGGAGATAGAATACATCCGTATAAAAAGGCTTAATCTGGAGAAAGAAAAAACTTATGCAATAGGCTGTGATATGATAGACATTCATTTATTCCGCCGGTAGGTTCTTACTTAAAAAAATCCAAAGAAAGATATAAACGGGAAAATAAGAACCAGCTTCCACTAAATTTCTACCGCCCCCTTTATTTACTATACACAAGAACAGGAAACCTACTTTGTCATTATGGCAAGCTTTTTATATCCGTGTGCGTTTACCTTTACATCAAGTCTATAGATAAAAAACAACTTTATGTCACTAAACATATCTCCAAGCCCATAGTATTCCAATCGTTTTGCTATCTTTGTGACAAAACACTTACATACTATGACTATCACTCTATCTACTGATTTACCTGCCTATCCTACATTCACGGAAGGCATCCGCCGTGCTCCCGACCGGGGCTACCGCTTGACACCCGCCCAAACGGAAACGGCATTGAGGAATGCATTGCGATACATTCCGGTGGAACTGCATGAGCAACTTGCTCCCGAATTGATGGATGAACTGCTCACCCGGGGTAAAATCTACGGTTACCGCTTCCGGCCCGAAGGTGACTTGAAAGCAAAGCCCATTGACGAATATAAAGGAAACTGTATCGAAGGAAAAGCGTTTCAAGTAATGATAGACAACAACCTTTCATTTGATATCGCCCTCTATCCTTACGAACTGGTGACTTACGGCGAAACCGGACAAGTTTGTCAAAACTGGATGCAATACCGGCTTATCAAGCAGTATCTGGAGGTAATGACGAATGAACAAACCCTGGTCGTAGAAAGCGGCCACCCATTGGGATTATTCAAATCACATCCCGAAGCTCCCCGTGTTATTATCACCAATTCCATGATGGTAGGCATGTTCGACAACCAGAAAGACTGGGAAATAGCCGCACAGATGGGAGTAGCCAATTATGGACAGATGACCGCCGGAGGCTGGATGTACATCGGTCCGCAAGGTATTGTACACGGCACGTTCAACACCCTATTAAATGCCGGCCGCATGAAATTAGGAGTGCCGCAGGACGGCAACCTGAACGGCCATCTTTTCGTATCCTCCGGATTGGGCGGAATGAGCGGAGCCCAACCCAAAGCAGCCGAGATAGCCGGAGCAGTGGCCATTATAGCCGAGGTGGATTATTCACGCATAGAAACCCGCCACCGCCAAGGGTGGGTACAGCATATCACATCCGATTTGTCTGAAGCCTACCGGCTGGCTGCCGATGCCATAGACCGACGAATCCCCTGTTCCATAGCCTACCATGGCAATGTAGTCAATCTGTTGGAGTATGCATTGCATCACAACATCCACATCGAACTTCTCAGTGACCAGACTTCCTGCCATGCCGTTTACGAAGGCGGCTATTGTCCTGCAGGCATTTCCTTCGAAGAACGTACCCGTATGCTGAAAGAAGACAGAGAAACTTTCGATGAAATGGTGAACGAAACTTTGCGCCGCCATTTCCATGTTATCAAGGAACTGGTGGCACGGGGCACTTATTTCTTCGATTATGGCAATTCTTTCATGAAAGCGATTTATGACGCCGGAGTGAAAGAAATCTCACGCAATGGAACAGACGAGAAGGATGGATTCATCTGGCCGTCCTATGTAGAGGATATCATGGGGCCTCAACTTTTCGATTATGGTTACGGCCCCTTCCGCTGGGTATGCCTGAGCGGGAAAAAGGAAGATTTGATAAAGACCGACCGTGCCGCTATGGAGTGTATCCCTAAAGATCGCCGCGGACAGGATATGGACAACTGGATATGGATTCGCGACGCCGAAAAGAATAACCTGGTGGTAGGGACCCAAGCACGCATTCTGTATCAAGACGCACTGGGACGTATGAATATAGCACTGCGTTTCAATGAAATGGTACGCCGGGGCGAGGTAGGCCCTATCATGTTGGGACGTGACCACCACGATGTAAGCGGTACCGACTCTCCTTTCCGGGAAACCTCCAATATCAAGGACGGCAGCAATGTAATGGCAGATATGGCTGTGCAATGCTTTGCCGGAAATTGTGCCCGGGGCATGAGCCTTGTCGCTTTGCACAATGGAGGCGGTGTAGGTATAGGTAAAGCCATCAATGGCGGATTCGGAATGGTATGCGACGGCAGTGAACGGGTAGACCGTATTCTCCGCTCATCCATGTTATGGGATGTAATGGGAGGAGTGGCACGCCGCTCGTGGGCACGCAACCCGCATGCCATGGAAACTTCGGCGGAATTCAACGAGAGCCATGCCGATGGTTATCACATCACCCTGCCGCATATAGCGGAAGATGACCTTATTAATAAGGTATTGAAAAATAAAGGAATCAACTAACCAAAAACCGGAACACCATGGATGCAACTGTTTCATTCATCCGCATCCATGGATGTTCCCTATAAACCAAATTCTAAAGAGTATGAGCTGGACAAAAATTATGGAATGCGTCCCCAACTTCAGCGAGGGACGTGACTTACAGAAAATAGACGAGATTGTATCTCCGTTTCGTGCCAAGGCAGGCGTAAAATTATTGGATTATAGTAACGATGAAGACCACAACCGGCTGGTAGTTACCGTTGTTGGAGAACCGGACGCCTTGAAAGAAGCCGTGATAGAAGCTATCGGTATAGCAGTAGAACTGATTGACCTGAACCATCACCAAGGACAGCACCCCCGTATGGGAGCTGTAGATGTAGTTCCATTCATTCCCATCAAAGGATGTACCATGGAAGATGCCATAGCGGTGTCCAAAGAAGTGGGGCAACGGGTGGCCTCTCAATATAATCTCCCTGTATTCTTGTATGAAAAATCAGCTAGTGCACCACATCGTGAAAATCTCGCTGCCATCCGTAAAGGAGAATTCGAGGGAATGAAGGAAAAGATTCACCAACCCGAATGGCATCCCGATTTTGGTCCTGCGGAACGTCACCCCACTGCCGGAACTGTAGCCATCGGAGCCCGTATGCCCTTAGTGGCCTACAATATAAATCTCAATACTCCCAGCCTGGAAATAGCGCATGACATTGCCAAGAAAATCCGTTTTATCGGTGGCGGACTGCGCTATTGCAAGGCCATGGGCGTAGAACTGAAGGACCGGGGTATCACCCAGGTATCCATGAATCTTACCGACTATAGCAAAACCGCTATCTACCGGGCATTCGAAATGGTACGTTTTGAAGCCAAACGCTACGGAGTAAGCATCATCGGCAGCGAAATCGTAGGACTTGTTCCTATGGAGGCCTTGATAGACACTACCTCTTACTACCTGGGATTGGAAAACTTCTCCATGCAACAAGTGCTGGAAGCGCAGATTATGGAATAATATAGAATAGAACGCAAATGACACAAATGACGCAAATAGCAAGTCAAGAAGATGTAGATAAAATATTAAAAGCATTTTATCTAGTGTACAACACATTAGGATATGGATTCTTGGAAAGGGTTTATCAAAATGCCCTCTACTTTGAATTGATAGAGCAAGGTTTTAAATGTGAAGTGCAAAAGCAAATCAATGTATTTTATAAAAATCATAAAGTGGGTGAATATTATGCCGACATGGTGATCAACAACTCCATCATATTAGAACTGAAAGCGGCTGATGCTTTACGTCCCGAACATGAATTTCAACTGATAAACTATCTGAAAGCCACAGACATAGAGATAGGCTATCTATTAAACTTCGGAAAGCATCCTGAATTTAAAAGAAAAATATTCAGTCACCATTGATATTTGTGTCATTTGCGTCATTTGCGTTCCATTAAAACTAACAACTATGAGCAACAACTTGATTATCATCAATGCCCACATCGTTACTCCGCAAGGCAGAACCGCCCGGAAAGGAGAAGCCATGAACGAACTTCTCAACATTCCTTGCGGAACGGTAAGAGTAACCGACGGCATTATTACCTATGTTGGCGAAAACCGTATAAGCCATGAAAAGCCCGGCTATAAAGTGCTTGATGCCAGAGGGAATGTATTGTTGCCGGGATTCGTTGATTCTCATACCCATTTGGTTTTCGGAGGATTTCGCCCCGACGAATTCATCTGGCGGCTCAACGGCGACAGTTATATGAGCATCATGGAACGTGGCGGAGGCATTATCAATACTGTACGTGCCACCCGGGAAGCCTCCTTTGAAGAACTGAAACATAAAGCCGAATGGTTTCTGGATACCATGAGCCGGATGGGGGTCACCACAGTGGAAGGAAAAAGCGGATATGGCCTGGATCGTGATACAGAACTGAAACAGCTCAGTGTCATGCAAGCTATCAATGAATGTCCCGACCGGAAAGTAGATATCGCCACCACTTTTTTAGGTGCTCACGCCTTACCCGAAGAATACAAAGGGCGAAGTGACGCATATATTGATTTTCTGATTAACGAAATGTTGCCCATGATCCATCAGAAACAATTGGCCGAAAATTGCGATATTTTCTGTGAAAAAGGAGTATTCACTGTGGAACAGTCTCGAAAGCTATTGAAAGCTGCGCAAGCTCTAGGCTTCGGCGCCAAGCTACACGCTGATGAAATTGTCAGCTTTGGAGGAGCAGAACTGGCAGGAGAATTGAAGGCCCTCAGCGCCGACCATCTGTTGCAAGCATCCGATGAAGGCATAAAAGCCCTGGCACAAAATAATGTAGTAGCCACTCTGTTGCCACTAACTGCCTTTACACTAAAAGAGCCCTACGCCCGTGGCAGGAAAATGATAGACAGCGGCTGTGCCGTAGCCCTTGCCACCGATCTAAATCCAGGCAGCTGTTTCTCCGGATCCATCCCGCTGACTTTTGCTCTGGCCTGCATCTATATGAAACTGACCGTTGCCGAAGCTATCACAGCCATCACACTGAACGGTGCGGCAGCCCTCGGACGCGCCGACCGCATCGGAAGCATAGAAGCCGGAAAACAGGGAGACTTTGTTTTACTGGGAACCGACAACCCCCATATATTACCTTATTATACAGGTATGAACGCAGTGAAGCTGACCATCAAAGGAGGACGTATTCTACATTCAAATTAACCAATTAAATACTAATAGCCATGTTAACAGAACTTACCATCAAAGAATTTATCAATAAAGTACTCAGTAATGATCCTGTCCCCGGTGGCGGCAGTGTCTCGGCACTCAATGGAGCCCTTGCCACCTCACTGGCAGCTATGGTAGCCAATCTTACCATAGGCCGCAAGAAATATGTAGAAGTGAACGAAATAATGGAAGATCTTTCTGTGCGTTTCGAAGAGCTCACCCGCCAGCTGATAACCGATGTAGACCGTGATTCGGAAGCATACGACCGTGTTTTCTCTGCATTCAAACTTCCGAAAGAAACGGATGAAGAAAAGGCTATCCGCAGTGAAGCCATACAGAAGGAAACCAAATATGCCGCCCAAGTGCCTATGGAGGTGGCACGTACCGTCCATTCCATTCTGCCCATGATTGATGTGGTAGCCAGAAAAGGGAACAGCAACGCTGTAACCGATGCCTGTGTATCCATGATGTGTGCCCGGACTGCCATTCTGGGAGCCTTGCTGAATGTACGTATCAACCTCACTTCTATCAAAGACGAAAAATTCGTCAAAGAGATGAGTGAAGAGGCTGATATGATAGAACAGACGACCATTGCCGAAGAACAGAAAATACTGGACTATGTGAAAACCATTTTTTAATCCCAACCTCCGCGGTTAAAAAAAGAATCAGACCATGAAGAATGTATATCAAATAGGTTCGGGTGACCTCACTTTTGACATCATCGAACGTATTATCAATGAAAATCTGAAATTGGAACTGGCTCCTGAAGCCAAAGACCGGATTCAGAAATGCCGGGATTACCTGGACAAAAAGATCAAGGAATCCGATGTCCCTCTCTATGGCATCACGACAGGATTCGGCAGCCTGTGCAACCGTAATATTTCTTCCGATGAACTGAGTACTTTGCAAGAGAACCTGGTGAAAAGCCATGCTTGCAGTGTAGGCGCAGAAATGCCCCATGTCATTGTGAAGCTGATGTTTTTATTAAAGGCTCATGCTCTTTCTTTGGGACACAGTGGCGTACAAGTCATCACTGTACAGCGCATTATCGACTTTTTCAATAACGATGTAATGCCCATTGTCTACGACCGCGGTTCATTGGGAGCCTCAGGAGATCTTGCCCCGCTCGCCAATCTCTTCCTTCCGTTGATCGGCGTAGGCGACGTGTATTATAAAGGCAAACGCTGCGAAGCTATCAGCGTGCTTGATGAGTTTGGTTGGGAACCAGTCAAATTGAAAAGCAAAGAAGGACTGGCCTTGCTCAATGGTACCCAGTTTATGAGTGCCAACGGAGTGTATGCCATACTCAAAGCCTTCCGTCTTTCCAAGAAAGCCGACCTCATTGCCGCCATCTCCCTGGAAGCCTTTGACGGCCGCATCGATCCGTTCATGGACTGTATCCAACAAATGCGTCCGCATAAAGGCCAGATAGAAACCGGAGCCGCATTCCGAAGAATACTGGAAGGCAGTGAAATCATCGCACAGCCCAAACAACACGTACAAGACCCCTATTCGTTCCGTTGCATCCCACAAGTTCATGGTGCTACCAAAGATGCCATCAACCACGTAGCTTCAGTACTGTTGACCGAGATAAATTCAGTTACCGATAACCCCACTATCTTCCCCGATGAAGACCTTATCATTTCAGGTGGCAACTTCCACGGACAGCCCCTGGCACTGGTATATGATTATCTTGCCATTGCTATGGCCGAACTGGGAAACATATCTGAACGGCGTGTGGCACAACTCATTATGGGACTTCGCGGATTGCCCGAATTTCTGGTTGCCAATCCGGGACTTAATTCTGGTTTCATGATTCCCCAATATGCGGCTGCCAGCATGGTAAGCCAGAATAAAATGTACTGTTATGCCGCCAGCAGCGACTCCATAGTATCCAGCAACGGACAGGAAGACCATGTAAGTATGGGAGCCAATGCTGCAACCAAGCTTTACAAAGTGATGGACAATCTGGAACATATACTTGCCATCGAATTAATGAACGCTGCCCAAGGACTGGATTTCCGCCGTCCGCTCCGCAGTTCACCGTTTATTGAAAAGTTTCTCGCCACCTACCGCAACGAGGTACCTTTTATAAAAGAAGATATTGTGATGTATAAGGAAATACATAAAACTGTAGCTTTTTTAAAACGGCATCAAGTAAATTATTAAACGGCATTTCGGACTCGGATTATAAAGGTCTCACATCCCTTTTTACTATTAAAGACTATAAGATCCATATAATCCGAGCCCGAATTCATATCTTTGCAGTAACAAAAAAATAGCGAAGATGAATTACGATAATAAAGAAGAAATGTTTCCTATAGTAGATGAACAAGGAAACATAACAGGAACTGCAACCCGTGGAGAATGTCATAATGGAAGTAAATTGCTACATCCGGTAGTCCACTTACATGTATTCAACAGTAAAGGCGAACTCTATTTGCAAAAGCGTCCTGACTGGAAAGATATCCAACCAGGCAAATGGGACACAGCCGTAGGCGGACACATAGATTTAGGTGAAAATGTGGAAACAGCCTTGAAACGTGAAGTAAAAGAAGAACTGGGCATCACCGACTTTACTCCCGAATTACTGACTAGCTATGTATTCGAATCCACCCGGGAAAAAGAATTGGTATTCTCACATAAAACCACTTATGACGGTCCCATTATTCCCAGCGAGGAACTGGATGGCGGCCGTTTTTGGTCACTAGAAGAGATCAGAAGCAATATTGGGAAAGAAATATTTACACCTAATTTTGAGAATGAATTTCAGAAGCTGGGCTTCTGAAATAGTTTTTTAATGAAAAGTGGCAAATTCTTGATGCAGGTCAAGAATTTGCCACTTTTGCATACATTTTATCTTTATCAGAGTACAATCTAGAACAAAACAGCATAATTTTGTGTTGTAAAACATAAAAAGAAAGGATAACGAGATTATGAAAAAGGTAAAAAGTATTTTTAAGAAAGCCCTTGCTATGATGGGTGAAAACGAAGTAAAAGCTTGGGGTATAGGGATTAAGTAAGAAAACAACCCTATTTTTTAATCAAAGAAAGGATAACATTATGAAGAAGTTGAAGGAGATCATCAAAGCAGGTCTCAAAGATATGGGAAATGACGCCCTCCGTGCTTGGGGGTACGATACAAAGTAAAAGATACAAAGGATTAGTTTTTAACGTTTTAAAAAAAAGGTAACAGGATGAAAAGAGTAAAAAGTTTTTTCAAAGGATATATGAGGGCTATTGAAATTAATGCCGCATTAATGTATGGTTATAGACCTAAATAAAAAACGTACTTTTTGATTGAGGGAATTGAATTACCATTATAATAAAAAAGCAGTCTTGAAAAGTCAAGACTGCTTTTTTATTATAAATACAGTATAAGTGAAATCAATTTATCCGACAAGCAATACACTAATATTAAAAATATATTGTATTTCTGCAAAAAGAATATACCTCTTTGAAATCAAGAGAGTTAGAAAATTCACCTCATTTTAGGATAATGAGGTGGCAACCGGCCTAATTACCGTGATCTGCATCACTTTGCAGGTTTGGGTAACTTTTAAGGATGTAAATATGGCAGGCAAAAAGATGATAGACACGACCTTTCTCTACAATCTCGCTTTTTACTCCCGGCAATTCATTTGCCATCTGGAAGAAAACATCCATATCTCCATTGGCATCCTTGTAGAGTTTCCTGTAAATGGAAAGCACACCACCATCCACGCAATTCTTGCTACATTCCGAAAAGAAGGCTGCTCGTTGTTCCGATGAGAGTCGGGCTATACCTTTCTCAAAACCTTTGAACCAATCTGGCAAATCCATACAATCAAGGTAATTGACTGAACAGCTTTACCAATCCTTCTTTGTTGAAGCAGTAAAACATTTCTATTTGTTCAGGCGTATCATTCTCCAGCAATAGCAACAATTCTTTAGCAAATTCCAAGTAACCTGTGCCATTTGCCGTAACAATGCGTTTGTCCGACACAGCTTGCTCATTCATATAACCTGCCTTATTGGTATAGTTGCCTCCTCCCCATAATTGTAGCTGTTCCAAACCATTTCCCGTATGTTTTATCTCATTTAAGAAACCATGTTTGGCAAGGAAAGAAGCAGCATTGCAGATAGCTCCTACGATAATCCCTTTCTTTATGGCATGGCGAACGATTGGCACGACTTTATCTGCTTCCAGTTCGTCGAGCCAGCCGAAACCACCAATTAGTACCAATGCGGCATAATCATTGGGCATCGTTTCAAAAGAATAGTCGGGTAAAGTATGGAAACCACTGCATGAGCGTACAACATCCAATGTAGGAGCTACGACTTTGTTCGTGTATTTGGGATTTTCTTTTATACTACGTTCGTCACACGCAATAGCCGAAGCCAGAAACACGGCTTCATGGTCGGCATAGTTATTTAACAATAGATATAATACCTCGTTCTTCATATTTATTTTCTTCTGATGGTTTGACATTTACGTTTTGTCATCTCTTCGGCAAAGGCTTGTTCACCTTGTTCCTTAATATAGCTAATGCAAGCGGAACGGTCAGAATTAAACAGAAATGCAAATACTTTGCTTATCCAATTGGAAAACAACTTGCATTCCCTGACATCATGGGAGCATTCAGCACAAGTATTAAACTTGTTTTCTTGGCAACATGAGCGGATTTTACACCAAGTTGCCTTTTTATTTGGTTTACATCCGGGACATTTCTCTGCCAAGAACTTACGGCAAGCTCCACAATAAAGACCGCAAGCGGCTATGTTTTTATTATCAGGTACAATCGTTCTCATAAATATCAGATGTTGGAGTGAGAAAATTCGCCATTTATCCAAAAGGTGGCTTCCGTACCAATGAAATGTAGAAGTACATAATTGGGATCACTTGGTCCATCGGGAAAATGATGAATGAACCAATCCTGCCATATGTCCTTGCGGATAGTATCGTCCGTAATAATTTCTACCGTACCACGCAGGGCAACGCCATCCCCGTAATAGTCATAGCAAAGCCCCGCCTTGTTGTTCGCCTTAAAATCATTCACTTTCATGGAGCCGACACTTGTCACCATCCAGACTTCATTAAAACTTTTAGCATGTATCTTGGACATCTGCACAGGTCGCGGATAACCGTTGGCATCAATGGATGCAATGGTCACATTTTCACATTGGGCAAGCAAGTGGGTTGCCTTTTCCATTAGTGTCCGTTCATCTTTTTCTTTCCACCGTTTCAGGTAGGGAAAGTGTTGAAGCATTTGTTCCTTTGCTTGTACGGGACTCAACTTACATTCGGTCTGCACATTCCATTGGTCTAAGAATTGCAGGCAGAACTCAATCATTTGGCTCATTGTAAAATCTTGGGTAAACTCACCTTTTTTGTAACAATACACGCAATAATCCTCACTATTGCTCCCATCGGCATTTGTCCCTCTGTTTTCATCAGTTAGGGGCATACCACAACTTTGACAAAACTGTTGTTCCATATATGTATTCTATTCGATGCCTATCAGTCCCTTTATAGGCGGTTATAAAATGCGAGAGCGTGGAACTGCAATGCTACCGCGTCTAAATTGGAGGTCGTAGACAACCTTTGGCACAGATATGATAATAACAGCCCACGCTATAGCGTGAGAACCACTATACTATTTCTTGTACCAAGTCCGAGATTTCCTACGTTTCCAACCTACAAGATGAACATAACGCTTCTTTTTTCTCGTATGTCTTGGAAATAATTGTCTTTATCCGACTACAAAAATCGGATATTTTTCTGATAATCTTTTATCTTCTAATGCTTTTATTTACTTTTAGAATAGAATTTAGGGTGCATCCTATATTTTCAGTCCTTTATCCTGTTTAGTAGATGCAGTTTCCAAACCGTTTCTCCATTCATTCGCTTTCTACCTAAACCATTGCACAAGTGGAACATCGTTCACACCTATTTGAAAATACCCTTTCCGAGAATCTCAATGTGTTCCGGCAGAAGTCAATCAACGGCAATAGCTTTTCCACATAAGGGAAGTTCCATAAATTTTGTTATGTTTTTCAAGATAATCAAGGAAAGCAAAGTAAGTTAATATTAGTTTCACACGGAAAACAACGTCTGTATCCCAAAGAATTAGTACCTTTAGAACGAGATAACTCTTCGCACTTGCAATATACTTTTTACGTATTGCGTATTTTAAATAATCCATTGAGTGTATTTATCGACAAGCGGGATAGTAAAAACATAAAATTGAAATGGCAACAGACGGAGTAAAAATAATTGATGGAGATTTAGCACACGACACCTATGAATATATAATGGAGTTGTATGATAGTGGAGCAAGTGCTGAAATAATTAAGAAATAAATTCCATTCATAAAAGAAGATTATGGAGATGAAACGGATTTTTATCACGAAATTTTTGTTACAGCTTACGCCTTGGCATTTGGGGGAATCGGAGAACTGACTGATGAAATTTTAAAATGAAGTAAAACGAGTTATTGAACTTAAAGCAGGTGTAAATCTTTGGACAAAAGATGTAGACGAAAAGGAAGGCAAAGAAAGACAAAAAGTCCTTGACCGATTTTAAAAAATAATATCTGCACCAAACTCAAAAGTTAGAAATAGAAATAATCAATTTTAGTTGCTGCAATCTGCCGATTTTATGAGGTTTTTCCAACGATATTCCCTATTTTTGCAACAATCTACTATTAACCTATAAATTTCAATTAAACAGAACCATGATTAAAAACCTATCTACCTTCTTCGTCGGTATAGCGTTATCATGCCTTGCCGGCTGTACCCCAATCCCCAAAGAAACAACTGCAACAAAAGAGTATGCGCCTCTTGAAGTTCCAGTTCCCGAACGTCCTGCGGGACAACAGGATGTAATCGAACTAACAACTCCTAAACTTGACACTGTGCGTGTAGGTTTCATCGGTTTGGGCATGCGTGGTCCCAGTGCGGTAGAACGTTGGACGCACATACCGGGAACTAAAATTGTCGCTCTTTGCGACTTATTGCCTGAAAATGCGGAAAAAGCACAAAAAATTGTAACTAACGCCGGTATGGAAGCCCCTGCCCTCTATTCCGGCAGCGAAGATGCATGGAAACAACTGTGCGAGCGAAACGATATCGACTTGGTATACATTGCAACAGACTGGAAACACCATACTGAAATGGGTATCTATGCCATGGAACATGGAAAACATGCAGCCATCGAGGTACCTGCCGCCATGTCGCTGGATGAAATCTGGGCACTTATCAATACTTCCGAAAAGACCCGTAAACACTGTATGCAACTTGAAAACTGTGTTTACGACTTCTTCGAACTGACGACATTGAATATGGCACAAAAAGGTCTTTTCGGCGAAGTGCTCCATGTAGAAGGTTCATACATCCATAATCTGGAAGAATTCTGGCCTTATTACTGGAACAACTGGCGTTTGGATTACAACCGGGAGTTCCGTGGAGACGTTTATGCCACACACGGCCTAGGCCCTGCCTGCCAATTGCTCAACATTCACCGCGGTGACCGCATGAAGACACTGGTAGCCATGGACACCAAAGCTGTAACCGGTCCCGAACTGGTAAAACAATATCAGAAAGAAGAAGCACCCGATTTCCAAAACGGCGACCATACCATGACTTTTATCCGTACAGAAAACGGAAAAACCATCCACATACAGCATGATGTAATGAATCCACGTCCCTATAGCCGTATGTATCAGCTGACCGGTACCAAAGGTTTTGCCAACAAATATCCCATCGAGCAATATTGTTTCCGCCCGGATCAGATTGACAGCACCAGCATACCCGATCACGAAAACCTGAGTATGCACTCGGCTGTTCCCGAAAAAGTAAAAGAAGCTTTGATGAGCCAATACAAACATCCTATCCACCAAGAATTAGAAGAAACAGCAAAGAAAATAGGTGGACATGGAGGGATGGACTTCATTATGGATTATCGCCTGGTATATTGCTTGCGCAACGGACTTCCTTTGGACATGGACGTTTATGATTTAGCAGAATGGTGCTGTATGGCCGAATTGACCCGTCTTTCTATAGAAAACGGAAATGCACCTGTTGCCGTACCCGACTTTACCCGTGGCAATTGGAACAAAGTGGATGGTTATCATCATGCTTTCGCTCAATAAAAAACTGAAACAAATACAGACTTCAATAAAAAGAGAGGTATATTCTGCATCAGGCAGAAATACCTCCCTTTCTTATAATACACAAAATCACATGAACATTATTGTGTATAAAAAACTCACATTTTATACTTTTGTCAGTTCACCCGTCACCGAATCAATTATAAATCCCCTTACTATAATATCTTCAGGTATTAATGGATGCTCCATAATAGCCCGTACAGTCCCTTTCACCGATTTCTCCGTATCCTCAAAACCATCCAGCCATGCTCCAAAATCTACGCCACAGAAACGAATCATATCAATGGTTTCCTGCTTGATGCCACGTGCTTTCATGTGTTCTATCATCTCATTACTATTCATGTGACAGGCTCCACAATCAGAATGAGCAACAACCATAACTTCCTTTACACCTAACTCATAAATAGCCACCATCAGACTACGGATTACACTACCAAACGGATGCGAGATAACCCCACCTGCATTCTTGATAATTTTTACATCACCGTTCCTGATACCCAAAGCAGCAGGTAACAATTCCGTCAACCGGGTATCCATACAAGAAAGAATAGCTATTTTTTTATCAGGATATTTGTTGGTAATATATTTCTCATATCCCTTGCTCTCAACAAATTTCTTGTTGAACTCTAAAATATCATCTATCATTGCCATAAGTTTTTTTAGGATTCACTACAAACTTACACAAAAATAAAATACGATGACACTTTTAAGATAAATATTTATCGGATGCCAACTTTTCTACCATCCATCAAGGCAAAGATGAACCATACAAGAAAAAGCAAAGAGAACAATGCATTTCCATACGAAAGAACCAACCCCGTAAATGCTAAAATTGTCATTGGTCTTTTTTCCTTCTCCCCAGTTCGGCACGGATACGGCTTAACGACTGTGGAGTAATCCATAAATAAGAAGCGATATGCTTCAGAGGTACATACTGCAACAGTTCCGGATTCTCTTCCAACAAAGTAAGATAACGCTCCTTGGCCCGGGGGCTTCCTCCCGTTATCATCCAACTTTCAAGCCCTAAAAACTGCTGCTCGAACAGTCGTCTTCCAAAATTAGCCAGTTCAACAGATCCGGCATATAATACTTCGAGTTTTGCCTTCGAAATACCATAAAGTTCACTGTCACACATCGCTTCGATAGAAACCAACGAAACTGTATTTTCCACATATCCCCATGACGAGAAGATGGCCTCTCCTTCAGAAGCAAACCAGACGGAAACATCTACCCCGTCATTAAGGTAATGCCCCCGCCAGATTCCTTTACTTACAATATAGAAGTTTGAGTTCCGCCCACCTTCCTGTACAAGAAAATCCCCTTTATGAAAAGTGAACTTCTCCATATTATCCAACAACTGCAAGCTCAAAGCTATCGGCAAACTATATTTTTCACAAAACTTCTGTATGAATGCATCCATATATCCACCCGATTAATTACTACAAAAGTAAAAAATCATCTGCGAACCCATTGATGTTTACGATAATAAATTACCATTATTACTAAAAAAGTAAGTATTTCCGCCAAAGGAACCGCCAGCCATATCCCTGGCACCTTCAATAGCAACGGCAAGCCCAATAAACAAAGTACCATAAAAACAAACCCACGCAAAACTGTAACCATCATAGCCGGACGTGCCCGCTCTACACTTTGAAAATAGCCAATGGAAACAATGTTTACAGCAAAAAAAATAAAACCAGACGCAAACAAAGGCAGTCCCGCCACAGCAATATCGTATGCCGGATAGGAACGATCAATAAACATAGCCACAATCTGATGATTGAACAAAGCTGTTAACGCAAAAAACACAAGTCCGCAGGTCACGGCCGTTCCCAGTGCCAGACGGAAAGCGGAACGTACCCGCATGGTATCACCCGCTCCAAAGTTATAGCTTAAAATGGGTTGAGCCGATTGTCCTATGGCATTATATACCATAAATATAATGGGAAAGAAATAACAGGCAATACTGAAAGCAGCCACTCCATCTTCGCCTAAATAATGGATAAACACATAATTGCCTGCAAACATCATACAGGCTATGGCTGCCTCGCACAAAAAGGTGGAAACTCCTAAGTGGCACATATATTTCACATTGCGCCAAGTGAGCCGCATACTCTTCTTGCTAAGTTTCACCCGGCAAAAATGAATCACATTTCTTCTGCGACTTAAATAGACTACAATCATTCCGGCCCCCAAAATATACCCCAGACTGGTAGCCAGCGCCGCACCCATCATTCCCCATTTGAGAATAAAAATGAACACATAATCCAATAGGATATTCACCACTGCCGGAATAGCATTACACAACATGGCATAATTAGGAGAACCATCCAGACGGACAAAGAACATCCCTGAACTTAGCAAAGCACTAAATACCAGAAAAGGCAAGAACCAATACATATATTCCACCGCCAAAGGCAACAGACGTTCCGAACTTCCCAACCACACGGCTACTTGTGGAGCAAACAAACATACCACTCCCCACAGCACAGCCAAAAACAAAGAAGAAACCACAACAGCCTGCGTCACATTGATACGAGCAGTTTTCAACTTTCCCTGAGATAAATGAATAGATGCCACCACCGATGCGCCAACACCAAACATCAGTCCGATACCCGTACTTATCAAAAACAAAGGAGCAGTAATATTCACTGCCGCCAATGCGTCACTACCTATCCCTTGACCTACAAAAATACCATCTGTTATCACAAACACAGCCGAAAATACCATCCCCAGCACAGTAGGTATCAGCAATTTCCGAAACAATTTCGGAATTTCCATACTACCAAAATCAATACTATCCTTCATAAACTTCACTTTTTTGTTTAGCGGATGCAAAGATAGAGCGTTATTTCGGAGTAAAAATTACCATTTGGTAATTTCCAACTATTTTTTCCTATGAAAAAATTTGTTCTTTTAAAAGATATTCTTACCTTTGCACCCGCTAAACAAAAAGCAATGCCTCTTTAGCTCAGTTGGCCAGAGCACGTGATTTGTAATCTCGGGGTCGTTGGTTCGAATCCGACAAGAGGCTCACTAAAAAAGGAAGTGTTTCTGAACGTTCAGAAACACTTCCTTTTTTATAGGACAGTTCAATTTGAAATAAACCCCACTAATCTTTTAAGAGTGATCCACAGTCTCCTCACATAACATAATTTCTCGGATGAGCCGAAATTTAGAGAGTAAATAAAACTTGAGAAGATAATCCACTATGGTCTATAAAAAACTCCCTGTCAACATTTCGCCAACAGGGAGTCCGTTAATCATTTATGGGGCAAAGATTACATCATGCCGCCCATGCCACCCATTCCGGGAGCACCCATCGGCATTTCTGGTTTATCTTCTTTCTTTTCCACAATTACACATTCTGTAGTCAGGAACATACCTGCAATAGAAGCGGCATTTTCCAAAGCTACACGAGTTACCTTAGCAGGATCTACCACACCGGCAGCGTGCAAGTTTTCGTAAACATCAGTACGGGCATTGTAACCGAAGTCACCTTTACCTTCGCGTACTTTCTGTACTACTACTGCACCTTCCTTACCTGCATTGGCAACAATCTGACGAAGCGGTTCCTCGATGGCACGCTTGATAATTTCGATACCGGTTGTTTCGTCTTCATTATCGCCCTTCAGACCTTCCAATGCTTCAGAAGCACGGATGTAAGCTACGCCACCGCCCGGAACGATACCTTCTTCGATAGCTGCACGAGTAGCGCACAATGCATCATCCACACGGTCTTTCTTTTCCTTCATTTCAACTTCAGAAGCGGCACCTACATAAAGAACAGCTACACCACCTGACAACTTAGCCAAACGTTCCTGCAACTTTTCCTTATCATAATCTGAAGTAGTATTCTTTATTTCAGCTTTAATCTGATTGATACGTTCCTGAATGTTTTCTTTTGCGCCTGCACCGTTTACGATAGTAGTATTATCTTTAGAAACAGTTACCTTATCGCAAGTACCCAACATTTCAAGAGTAGCTTGTTCCAACTTCAAACCTTTTTCCTCGCTGATAACGATACCACCTGTCAATACGGCAATATCTTCCAACATAGCCTTACGACGGTCGCCGAAGCCCGGAGCTTTCACAGCACAAATCTTCAACTGAGAACGCAGACGGTTTACAACCAACGTAGTCAATGCTTCGCTGTCTACATCTTCTGCGATAACCAACAAAGGACGTCCGCTCTGTACAGCCGGTTCCAGGATAGGCAAGAAATCCTTCAAGTTAGAAATCTTCTTATCATAAATCAGGATGTACGGATGTTCCATCACACATTCCATCTTTTCTGTATCAGTTACAAAGTAAGCAGACAAGTAACCACGGTCGAACTGCATACCTTCTACCACACCGATGGTAGTATCCGTTCCTTTAGCTTCTTCGATAGTAATCACACCATCTTTAGAAACTTTACGCATAGCGTCTGCAATCAACTTACCGATAGTAGGATCGTTATTGGCAGAAACAGCAGCCACTTGTTCAATCTTGTCATAGTTGTCACCTACCATTTCGGCCTGAGACTTGATAGATTCAACCACTTTGGCAACAGCTTTATCGATACCACGTTTCAAATCCATCGGATTTGCTCCGGCAGTAACATTCTTCAAACCTACCCCTACGATTGATTGAGCCAGCACAGTAGCAGTAGTAGTACCGTCACCTGCATCGTCACCTGTCTTTGAAGCAACAGATTTCACCAACTGTGCACCGGTATTCTGAAATGCATCAGCCAATTCCACTTCTTTAGCTACAGTCACGCCATCCTTAGTGATATGAGGAGCACCGAATTTCTTTTCGATAATCACATTACGACCTTTCGGACCCAGGGTTACTTTCACTGCGTTAGCCAATTCGTCTACACCCTTCTTCAATTCGTCACGGGCATCAATGTTGAATTTAATATCTTTAGCCATAATTCTATTTACAATTTAATGATTTACAATGTACTATTTAATTATCCCAAAACAGCGAGAACATCGCTCTGACGCATGATAAGGTATTTCTTACCGTCATGTTCCAGTTCAGTGCCCGAGTATTTGCCATACAATACCTGATCACCTACATGCAACACCATCTCCTCATCTTTTGTTCCGTTACCTATTGCGACAACTTCACCTTGCAATGGCTTTTCCTTTGCTGTATCAGGAATAATAATACCACCGATTGTTTTTTCTTCTGCAGGAGCAGGAAGAATCAATACTCTGTCTGCTAATGGTTTAATGTTCATAGTTCTTAATTTTTATATGTTATACTTTTAATTATATCAATTATCCGTCATCTTTAAGCAGTGACGCAAAACATCTTGCGAAAAACGTGCCAAACATGAAAAAGGAGAAATTGACAGTTTTATTCTGCCAAATTGGCACAGCTATAACATATCTTTCACTAAAATGGTTTCCTCTTCCCCTGCCATTATCAGTTGCTTTTACGAAATTTATTATTTTTACCTACAAAGATTCATATATAAACCAGTCGGCTACATTCCACAGCGACAGAACGAATCTGAATATAAAAAGAGAAAAATGTGATTTTTCTTTTTTTAATATTTCCATAGGACACAAACTATCACTATCTTTGCAAAACCTAATAATTAACCCCTTTAACTATATGGCATTTACGAACAACATTATGATTGTCCGCCACAGATTGCTGACAGAACTTGTAAAATTGTGGAAAAACGGAGAACTGACAACAGACAAAATAGACCGTCTGCCATTAGAACTCAGCCCCCGACGTTCAAAACATGCAGGGCGTTGCTGCGTACACAAAGAACGCGCTGTATGGAAATACAAATCCCTTCCTCTACTGGGGTTGGATATGGATGATGAAACCGATGAGCTCACTCCACTATCCGAATATGCCGCACGTTCTATAGAACGTGCAAACAATGGAAAGCCCAAAGACAACATTATGTGTGTTATAGACGAAGCATGCTCGGCCTGCGTACAGATCAATTATGAAATCACCGACTTATGCCGGGGATGTACCGCCCGCAGTTGCCAGTACAATTGTCCCAAAGGAGCCGTACATGTACATGCCGACACCGGCAAGGCATGGATCGACCATGATACCTGCATCAGTTGCGGTATCTGCCACAAAAGCTGCCCTTATCACGCAATCGTCTATATTCCCGTTCCCTGCGAGGAATCTTGTCCTGTCAAAGCGATCAGCAAAGATGAACACGGTATAGAGCATATTGATGAGAATAAATGTATTTATTGCGGTAAATGCATGAATGCCTGTCCTTTCGGGGCCATTTTTGAAATATCCCAGACATTCGATGTGTTGCAACGCATCCGTAAAGGAGAACAAGTGGTAGCCATTGTCGCGCCATCTATTTTGGGACAATTCAGCACAACTATCGAACAAGTATATGGTGCATTCAGACAAATCGGTTTCACCGATATAATTGAAGTAGCACAAGGAGCCATGTCCACCGTAGAACATGAAGCGCATGAACTGATAGAAAAACTGGAAGAAGGACAGAAATTCATGACTACCTCATGCTGCCCGTCCTATATCGAGCTGGTGAACAAATACATCCCCGATATGAAAAAATACGTTTCCGGCACAGGCTCGCCTATGTATTATGCCGCACGTATAGCCAAAGAGAAGTATCCTGATGCAAAAATCGTATTTGTTGGACCATGTGTAGCCAAACGTAAAGAAGCTCAACGTGACGAGGCTGTGGATTTTGTGATGACATTCGAAGAGATTTCCTCTATTTTCGATGCTTTCGAGATTAACCTGGAGATTGTACAGCCATACGCTATGGAATTCTCTTCCGTTCGCGAAGCGCATGGATTCGCACAAGCCGGCGGCGTGATGGGAGCCGTAAAGGCATTCCTGAAAATGGAAGCGGACAAAATCAATGCCATACAGGTATCTGATTTAAACAAGAAGAATATCGGAACATTACGCGCCTACGCTAAATCGGGCAAAGCTCCCGGACAATTCATCGAAGTGATGGCCTGCGAGGGTGGTTGTATCACAGGACCCAGTACGCACAGCGGCAGCAACAATGGAAAACGCCAATTGGTACAGGAACTGGCAAAACAGAAAAAAACATATTAAAGGTATGCATGAAGCGACTGATTGACAAATTACGTCACTACCATAGCCTGACAGGTGAGGAATATGCCAACCTCCTCTCCTGTCAGGATACCGGCACTTTACTGTATTTACAGCAACAGGCCAGGGAAGTCACTTTGGCACATTTCGGGAATGGGATATTTATCCGCGGACTTATCGAGGTGAGCAACCGATGTCGTAACAACTGTCATTATTGCGGAATAAGGAAAGGAAATACCGCCATTACCCGTTACGCATTAAAGCGTGAAACCATTTTGGAATGTTGCCGTGAAGGATATGCACTCGGATTCCGCACCTTCGTGATGCAAGGCGGTGAAGACCCTGCCTTAACAGATGAATGGATAGAAAAAACCGTTGCCGCCATCCACTGTGAATTCCCCGATTGTGCCATCACCCTTTCATTAGGAGAGAAATCACGGGAAGCATACGAACGTTTCTTCCGTGCCGGAGCCAACCGTTATCTGCTCCGACACGAAACACACAACGAAGAACACTATAGGAAATTACATCCTGAGGAGATGTCACTAAAGCATCGGCTCCAATGCCTGCAATGGCTAAAAGAAATTGGATATCAAACCGGAACAGGAATCATGGTAGGCACTCCGGGACAAACCCTGACACATCTGGTGGAAGATCTGTTATTCATAGAGCAATTCCAGCCCCAAATGATCGGTATCGGTCCATTTATCCCCCATCATGACACACCATTCGGAACAGAGCCGGCCGGAAGTGTAGGAATGACCCTCAAGCTGTTATCCCTTTTCCGGTTAATGCACCCGTCCGCCCTGATTCCATCGACCACCGCCCTTGCCACCTTGTCACCGGACGGACGGGAAAAAGGAATATTGGCAGGAGCTAATGTAGTGATGCCCAATCTCTCCCCCAGGGAGCAAAGAGAAAAATACACCTTGTATGATAACAAAGCCGCCTTCGGTGCCGAAGCAGCCGAAGGTTTACGAGCTTTGGCACAACAACTGGAAACAATCGGTTACCGGATATCGACAGATAGAGGTGACTATCACTAACCCCTAACAAACATGTATAAAGCAGATTCTAAAATAGCAGAAGAATTCATAGACCATCAAGAGATACTGGATACCTTGGAGTATGCTCACAACAACAAAAGCAATCGTGCCCTGATAGAGCAACTGATTGACAAAGCTGCTCAATTCAAAGGACTGTCCCATCGTGAGGCAGCATTACTGCTGGAATGCGACCAACCGGATCTAACAGAACGCATTTTCCGGCTGGCACAGGAAATCAAACATAAGTTTTACGGCAACCGTATTGTAATGTTCGCCCCTCTATATCTTTCCAATTATTGTGTGAACGGATGCGTCTACTGCCCTTATCATTTGAAGAACAAGACCATAGCACGCAAAAAGCTGACACAAGAAGAGATCCGTAAGGAGGTAATTGCCTTGCAAGACATGGGACACAAACGCCTGGCACTGGAAGCAGGAGAAGATCCTTTGCGGAATCCTATTGAGTACATACTGGAATCTATCCAAACCATTTATAGCATCAAACATAAAAATGGGGCTATCCGCCGGGTCAATGTCAACATTGCCGCCACTACCGTGGAAAACTACCGCAAGCTGAAAGACGCAGGTATCGGCACTTATATCCTGTTCCAGGAAACTTATCATAAAGAAAATTACGAATCCCTGCATCCCACCGGTCCGAAAAGCAAATATGCTTATCATACCGAAGCGATGGACCGTGCCATGGAAGCGGGAATTGACGATGTAGGACTAGGTGTTTTATTCGGGCTGAATACCTACCGCTATGACTTTACAGGATTATTGATGCATGCCGAACATCTGGAAGCTACCTTCGGAGTGGGACCACATACCATCAGTGTTCCTCGCATCTGTCCGGCAGATGATATCTCCACGCAAGATTTCCCGGATGCCATTTCAGATGATATATTTTGTAAAATTGTGGCGGTAATCCGTATCGCTGTTCCTTATACAGGTATGATTATCTCTACAAGGGAATCGGCTGCAACCCGACGCAAAGTCTTAAACCTGGGAATCTCACAAATCAGCGGAGGCTCCCGGACCAGCGTAGGCGGTTATGCCATTCCGGAAACACCGGAAGAAAACTCAGCACAATTCGACATCAGTGACACCCGTACCTTGGACGAGGTAGTGAACTGGCTGCTCGACTTGGGGCATATCCCCAGTTTCTGTACAGCATGTTATCGGGCAGGGCGTACAGGCGACCGTTTTATGTCATTAGTCAAATCGGGACAAATCGCCAACTGCTGCGCCCCCAATGCATTGATGACACTAAAAGAGTATCTGGAAGATTATGCGGCACCGGATACACGAGCCAAAGGAATCCAACTGATAAAAAAAGAGTTGGAACATATTCCCAATCCGAAAATAAAAGAAATAGCAATTCGTAATCTGAAAGAGATAGAAGAAGGGAAACGAGATTTCAGATTCTAACCGCTCATGCGTCAAGCAACCTTTTCAATACAGATAATGAACCTAATTCAAGCCCAATAAAATATGAGTCTAAACAACACTCCCGCTGCCAACCGGCTACATATCGTCCTGTTCGGAAAACGCAATAGCGGCAAGTCCTCTCTAATCAATGCCTTGACCGGACAAGACACCGCCCTTGTATCGGATATTCCCGGTACAACAACAGATGCTGTCAGCAAAGCGATGGAAATTCAACATATCGGTCCTTGTCTCTTTATCGATACTCCCGGATTTGATGATGAAGGGGAATTGGGAAAAATGCGCATAACCCGTACGTTGAAAGCCATCGAACGGACAGATATTGCCTTACTTCTTTGTGAAGACGGCAATTGCGAGGATGAAAAACAATGGATGGAGCAGTTAAATAAAAGGAATATTCCGGTTATCCTGATACTGAACAAAGCTGATATCCGAAAAGACATAGCATCCACAAGGGATCGTATAGAAAAAGAATGCGGTCAAAATCCTCTCATTATCAGCGCAAAAGAACAGACGGGCATAGAGAAAATACTTCAAGCTATTCTGGAAAAGTTACCGGCAGATTTCGGACAACAGACCATTACCGGAGATCTGGTTAAAGAAGGAGATTTAGTGCTCTTAGTCATGCCACAAGACATACAGGCTCCCAAAGGCCGACTTATTCTTCCACAAGTACAGACGATGCGCGAATTATTGGACAAAAAATGTCTGGTAATGAGCTGTACAACCGATAAAATAGCCGCCACTTTGCAGGCTCTGTCCTATCCTCCGAAACTAATCATAACCGACTCCCAAGTTTTTCATGCCGTTTATGAGCAAAAACCGGCAGAAAGCCTTCTCACCTCTTTTTCCGTTCTGATGGCAGGATATAAAGGGGATATACTCTATTATATGGAAGGAGCCTCAGCCATAGACCGCCTCACCCCACAATCACGGGTATTGATAGCGGAAGCCTGCACTCATGCCCCTGCCACCGAGGACATAGGCAGAGTAAAGCTTCCACGTATGTTGCGTAAAAAGATAGGTGAAGAGTTGCAAATAGATATCGTTGCAGGTACAGACTTTCCGGAGGATTTGACACCCTATCACTTAATCATTCATTGCGGAGCCTGCATGTTCAATCGCAAATATGTACTAAACCGGATTGATAATGCCCGTAAGCAACAGATTCCCATGACTAATTATGGAGTGGCTATTGCACACTTGAACGGGATATTGGATAAGATAGCGTATTAAAAAGACATCTGTTCTTTTTTGTTTCCATCACCACAAACCATTTATCTTCAAAGGTTTGTGGTGTAAAAGGTTCCGTAATTCCCCTTAACCGGTATGTATGTGTCTTTTTACCATTGTTTCTGAAGGCTCATAGATTTTCCTTCTTGATGTGTCCTGTATCTATTTACTTCAGTTACAAAAACTTATCATGCAAACACTTAGTCAGGGCAGACACATTATATTTTTTACTATATTATTCCTTGTTGTTTATTTTGTATATTGTTAATTATTAATACATTACAATCTTCTTATGTCAATTGTTTTTCTTATCTTTATAAGATATATTAAAACATAAACTAACATGAAAATTGGTATAATTGACCTTTGTAAACAAATAGAAGATCCTAGTACGAACCGCAAGAGAGTCCATAAAATGGAAACTAGTATCTATATATCCATTGCTGCTATAATCTGTAGGGCCCAATCCTGGAATGAAATTGAGGAATTTGGCAATTCGAAAATTGTTTTTTTCAAGAGTCGCATACCCGGCCTGGAGTTCATCCCCAGTCATGATACTTTT